>Ga0299914_10000028_pt1 | contig 102503 bp, 104 predicted proteins | sample RVTome_10_FD_201361 | JGI IMG/M metagenome (GOLD analysis project Ga0299914, IMG submission 201361) | Soil microbial communities from uranium-contaminated site in the Upper Colorado River Basin, Wyoming, United States - RVT153D57 (version 2) ... | reverse complement strand
CTGCCTTCGATGTCGAGCTACCAGTTCGAACCTCCTAACCCGCTGAGGTTGGACTGGAACACCCAGGCGTCGTTCGACGCATCGGCGTCGCCACCGTCGGCTTCGGCGTCTCCGCCGTCACCTCCGTAGGCATCGCCGCTCTTGGCCGTGGTGTCGCCACCCTCGGCCTCCGCGTCGCCGCCAACCGAGACGGCAACCGCGTTGCCGTTCCCGGTCTGGGTGTTGCCGGTGTTGGCGTCGCCGCCATCACCGCCGGTGGCGTTTGCCTCGCCACCGGTCGCTTCGGGGCTGCCCTGTTCGACGTTGGAATCGTTGCTCTGCGTTGTCGAGTCCTGCGTCGAGTGGCTCTTCTGACACCGGCAGTCCCACTTGGAACGGCCGGACTTCTTCCCCGACGACTCGTTGGCCTGCTTGACCACCGCGTCGTTTGACGCATCGGCGTCGCCACCGTCGGCTTCGGCGTCTCCGCCGTCACCTCCGTGGGCATCGCCGCTCTTGGCCGTGGTGTCGCCACCCTCGGCCTCCGCGTCGCTATGGCCCCGCTTCTTGCCATGCCCGCAGCCGCAGGAGTTGCTCTCCTTCTGCTCCTTCGGCTCGGACCTGGCGTAGGCGTTGCCGTTGTGCTTCTGGGTGTTGCCGGTGTTGGCGTCACCGCCCTTGCCGCCGGTGGCATTCGCGTCGCCACCGTCCGCGCTCGGGTCACCCTGCCTCACATCCGACCTGTTGCTGACGCCGGGGCCATCCTTCGATTGGCTCCGGCAGCCGCAACCCCTGCGAGAGGGACGGCCGGACTTCTTCCCCGACGACTCGTTGGCCTGCTTGACCACCGCGTCGTTCGAGGCATCGGCGTCGCCACCGTCGGCTTCGGCGTCTCCGCCGTCACCTCCGTAGGCATCGCCGCTCTTGGCCGTGGTGTCGCCACCCTCGGCCTCCGCGTCGCCGCCAACCGAGACGGCAACCGCGTTGCCGTTCCCGGTCTGGGTGTTGCCGGTGTTGGCGTCGCCGCCATCACCGCCGGTGGCGTTTGCCTCGCCACCATAGGCGCTCGGGTCGCCCTGAGTCACGGTGCTGGCGTTGCTCTGATCCGGCACCGTCACCGGCACGGAGGCGACGGCTGACGCCGCTCCGATCGCCAGGGCGACCACGGCTGCCAACACAGCCGTGATGTATCGCATGGGTTCGTTCCCTTCTTCTCGAGTTTGCTTCTCGCCGGGGGATGACCGGGCTCCCGGCGCAGCCCTGGTGGGTCCGCCCGGGGACCTAGCCAGGGCGCTCGAGTCCGCAGACGAACGGGGCCGGAGCCGGTACGGCCGGCACCTCCCCGAACCTGCGGAGAATCGCCGGCGCCGCCAGCGCGAGCAGCGCGAGCAACGCGGCGAGTGGGACAGAAGATCCGAAACCCGAGCCCGACAGGGCGCCGCTGGACGACCCGGGGACGGGGGTCGAGCGGCTCGGCGGTGCCGGGCGCGGCGAGTCGAAGCCGGCGCCGGGATAGGCGCTCGAGTGCGACTCGGCGGAGATCGACGGCAGAAAATCCTCCGGGGCGTCCACCGGGATCGGGCGAAGGCGCACGGGCTCGACGTCCCCGAGGCCCGGCGCGCTGCCCTCGGGCGACGAATCCTCTCTCGCCGGCTGGGAGGCGCCCACCGGGCGGGGGTGTCCGGCCGGGGGAGGGCTGAAGTCCGTGGTGCGCTGCTTGACAGCGGAAACGACGTCGACGTCCGGCCTGGTGCGCACCGGCACCTTGGATTCGATCGCGGCCCTGACCTGGGTGGTGGCGTCTGCGGGCGGCCTCGCCGCCGTCGCCGCGATGTCTGTCGCTGCTTCCGTGACATCCGCTTGCACGGCGTTGGCTTCCACGGCTCCGGCGGAAAGTTGCGCGGGCACGGCGCTCGCCGAGCCGGCAGCCTGGCCGGCGGCATCGCCTGCGTCGCTCACGCTCTCGGCCGCGACGTCGCCAACCGTTTCGACGGTTTTGTCTACGCCGCCGACCGCTTCGGTCGCGTCGGCCGTGTCGGCTTTCGCAGGGGCCGCGATCGCGAGGAGCGAGAGGGCGATGGCCGCCACGATCGCGAGAGCGAGCCTTTCGATCCGAGTTCCCTTCGCAGCCTCGTCCACAAGGCGCGGGAAGATACCCAATTTTCGTCCAAAATCAACCAGATTTCTAAGGTCAAAGAGCTTCTCGGCATGAGGTCGAGGCTGAGGCACTCGACAAGTCCCTGCACGTGAGCGTTGGCGATAACAGCAACCTCAGGTATCCGGGCGATTGTTAAGGAAGCCAGACAATCAGTCCGAGCAGGACACGCAGACGGGATCAGATCGGATTCGCGACCGGAACCTCACCTTCGTCACCCGACTCCGGTGTGATCAGGATCGCGCCCTCGCCCGTCAGGTAGGCCTCCTCGCCATGGTGGACGACATCCATCCCCACGGCTTCCTCATGCTCGGTCGAGCGCAGCGGCATCAGCGCCCCCAGCACCTTGAGCAGCACGAAGGTGACGCCGAACGCGTAGGCCGGGGCCACCGCGGCGGCCAGCGCCTGCGATGCGAACTGGCCCGCGTCGCCGTAGAAGAGGCCGTCGGCGACGCCGTTCCAGGCGAACTGGGCGACCAAGCCGAGAAAGAGGATGCCGGTGAAGCCGGCGATTCCGTGCGCGGCGAGCACGTCGAGCGTCTCGTCGACTCTGGTCCGGGGCCGCCAGACGATCACCGCGTAGCAGGGGATGGCGCCCAGGAAGCCGAGCACCATCGCCCAGGCCGGGCTGATGAAGGCTCCCGCCGGGGTGATCAGCACGCAGCCGACGATGATCGAGGTCGCGGCGCCGACCGCGGTCACCTTGCGACCGCGGATCAGATCGAGCACGAACCACATGAAGAGTGCGCACGCCGGGGTCAGCATCGTGTTGACGAAGGCGAGCACGCCGGCATCGTTGGTGCCTATCCCGCTGCCGCCGTTGAAGCCGAACCAGCCGAACCAGAGCAGGCCGGCGCCGAGCAGGACGTAGACGGTGTTGTGGGGTAGCAGCGCCTGCCGTCCGTAGTCCTTGCGCGCTCCGACCACCAGCGCCGCGGCCAGCGCCCCGAAGCCGGAGCCCATCTCCACCGGCACGCCGCCGGCGAAGTCGAGCACCCCTTCCTGGGCCAGCCAGCCGCCGCCGAAGGCCCAGTGGGCGAGAACCGCGTAGACGAGGATCGACCAGAGCGTCGCGAAGACCATCCAGGCGCCGAACCGCATCCGCTCCACGACCGCGCCGGAGATCAGCGCCAGGGTGAGCATGCAGAAGGTTCCCTGGAAGGCGAAGAAGACGAGGTGGGGGACCGTCCCACCGGGTTGCGGCTCGAGGCCTACCCCGTTCAGCGCCACGTGTCCGAGGCCACCGAGGATCGCTCCCTCGCCGTCGAATGCGAGCGAGTAGCCGAGCAGCGCCCAGACGATGCCGCCGATCGCCAACGACGAGATGCACATCATGAACGTGTTGAGCGTGTTCTTGGCTCGCACCAGCCCGGCGTAGAAGACGCCGAGCGCGATCGTCATCATCAGCACGAGCGCAGTCGAGGTCAGCATCCAGGCGGTGTCACCCGAGTCGACCTGGGCCACCGCGATCGCCGCCTCGAAGGCGCCCATCAGCCGCCCACCGGCGTGACGGCGGCCTCGTCGGACTCGCCGGTTCGGATTCGAACCGCGCGCTCGAGCGGAACCACGAAGATCTTTCCGTCACCGACCTCGCCGGTCTGTGCCCCGTCGCGAAGCGCCTCGATTGCCGGCTCGACGAAGGGGTCGGAGACCGCCACCTCGAAGCGGACCTTCTCGGAGAGGCCCATCTTCACGGTCGTGCCGCGATAGGTCTCGACCCTCTCCAACTCTCCTCCATGCCCCTGGACGCGGCTTATCGACACGCCGCGCACCTCAGCCCGGTAGAGCGCCTCCAGAACGTCGTTCGCCTTCTCCGGGCGGACGATCCCGATCACCAGCTTCATTTTCTCCCCCTGGTCCCCTGCAGAGCGCGCGCGAGCCTAGCGCTGTCCCCGGGGAGGGGCAAACGCGATGCCGCTCGTTGCGGCTATTTGCTGGAGACCTCCTCCTCGACCCAGGCGAGGTAGGCGGCGCTGCCGGCGACGATCGGAGTGGCGACGATCTCCGGCTCGTCGTAGGAGTGCAGCCTCCGCATGGCGGTCTCCACCTCGGCGTACTTCGCGGCTGTCGTCTTCGCCAGGCACTGCCACTCCCGGTCCGCCTCGACCTTCCCCTGCCAGCGGTAGCGGCTGACGATCGGGCCGACCACCTGCACGCAGGCGGCGAGCCGCCCGTCGACCAGCGCCTTGCTCAGCCGCTCGGCCTCCTCCTCGGAGCCGACCGTGGTCAGCACCTGGATGCACTTCGCTGCGTCCGGACCCATCGAGTCACGCTTCCATGGCGAGCCGCCGCACCTGCGGCAGGTGGATCTCCTGGAGATACTCGTCCCAGTCGATCGCGGCGGTGTCGAATGCCAGCTCGTCGTTCCCCGGCAGCAGCTCGCGCGCAAGATGCTGGGCGTTGCGGTCGTCGAAGACGACGTCCAGCTCCGTGTAGGCGCCGTAGATCTTGACCATCCGGGTGACGCGCTCGGCCATCGCGCGATTGCTGCGCAACAACCGCTCCTGCGGCAGCCCGATGGGCGATGCCATCGCCGTCCTCGCGGCGACGTCCGCAAACCGCTCGCGCCGGGCTGCCTTCCGGACCGCGATCTCGCGGTCGACGAACCTGAGGTCGCCGATCTTGATCGGGGACCCCTTGCGGCCCTCGAGCGGCTCCTTTCGGAAGTAGCGCTTGATCTGCTTCGCGAGCCCGCCAATGGTCAGCGGGTTGCGGGCGCTGCTCGCGATCGCGAGGACGCGCTTCGCCTCGTCCGGGGGGATTGCGGCGGCGACGAGGCAGGCGTTGGCGACGTGGTCGACCGGGACTATGTCGATGCGGTTCCCGGGCCGGCCCGGGAGATGGGTGAGGCCGCGAGCCGCGTAGGCGAGGATCAGGGGGTCGGCCACCTTGATCCCCTCCAGCCAGCCGGGGTAGGGATAGCGCAGCGCGGACTCGATGATCGTCGGCCGGATGATCGTGGTTCGCTCCGATTGCTCGGCGAGGAGCCGTTCCCCGAGCGCCTTCGAGAGCGCGTAGGTGTCCGGCCAGCCCATCGCCTGCGCGTGCTTCCGGCCCTGCTGCGAGAGGCGGGCCTGGACCCACGCGCTCCGCAGCGCCTCGGCCCGCTCGCCGGCTTCCATGCCCTCGCGCTGCGCCGCGTCGCGCTCCGCTGCCTTGCGGAACTGCTGCGAGCGGGAGTCGCCGGTCGACTTCTCCGTGGCCGCGGTGCGCCACTCGCGAGCCTGCGCCAGCATCGCTTCGGGATCGAGGCCGGACAGCTCCCCGTGGGGCAGGCCGTTCTCGCTGATCTCTCCGGCCTTCCGGTTGGTCACGTAGGCAGTCGAGACATGGACGAAGTGGGGCCGGGACCCCCCGGCCCGCAGCCGCCCGAGGAGGCGGGCGGGGCCGAAGGTGTTGAGGGCGAGCGCGTCGTCGAGGGGCTCCTCGAAGGAGACCGTCGCCGCGCAGTGGATGACGGTGTCGACGTCTCTCCATCCGTCGCCGGAGGCATCGTCGAAACCGTCATCGCTGAGGTCGCCGTGCAGCACCTGGAAGGCCCCGGTCCCAAGCCCTCTGCGCACGGCCTCGGCGGCCCCGGCGTCGAACGCGTCGCTCTCCAGGACCTCGTCGAGGAGCCGCTGCCGCGCTGCGGCCTCGGTTGGCGCTCGGAGCAGCAGGACCGTCTCGTCGGGCCCTCCTTCGTCGCGCAGCAGCGCGGCGAGCACCGCCTTGCCCACGAAGCCCGAGCCGCCGGTGAGCAGAACCTTCTTCCCCCTGAGTCCATCCAGCACGCGATCCACGCCCGCAGGCTAACTGCAACGAGAATTGCAGGTTATTAGCAACTCTTCACATTTATTCGGCGAAGTGACTAGCCTGCGCGGCTCGTTCCGGTTCCGGCCGGAGCGGCCTCGATGCGCCTGCCCTTCGCCCACACGCACGCCGACGCCGTCCGCGGTCGGTCGCTGCTGTTCGGCGCTCTGCTGCTCGCCGCACTCTGCGCCTTCGCGGCGCTCGGCGCCAGCGCCCCGGCGGAGACGCTCCACGAGGAGATCGATCGCAAGCAGGCGGAGCTGGATCAGGTGCGCAGCAGCCAGGGGGACGTCGCGGCGGAGATCGATCGCCAGAACGCCCGGATCGACGCGATGATCGGCGAGGTCTCGGCGTTGCGACAGCGTCACGCCGCGGTTCGCGCCGACCTCGACGCCAAGCAGGCGGAGCTGGACGGGGCAACTGCGGAGCTGGCCGCTCAGCAGGATCGGCTGGCGGAGATCCGCGGGCGGCTGAGTCGCGCCCTCGATGTCCTTCGCGAGCGGATGGTCGCGATCTACAAGTCGGGCGACCCGGACATGATCGAGGTCGTCCTCGGGTCCGCCGACCTCGGCGAGGTGGAGGCGCGGGCCGAATACCTGGAGCGCATCCACAGCTACGACGAGTCGGTTGTCGCACGGGTCGAGGACCTTCGCGACCAGGCGCGGCGCATCGTCGCCCGCCTCACGGCGCTGCGCGACCGGCTGGAGGCCACCCGCGACGCGATCGCCGCCGAGGAGCGAAAGCTTGCCGCAGCCAGAGAATCCCTGGAGGCGCGCTGGGCCGAGCTGCGCAGCGCCAAGGCGGAGCGGCAGCGCACGCTCGACTCGCTGGCCTCGCGCGAGCAGGCGCTGGCCGACAACCTCGCTGCGCTCTCCTCTCAGGGGGGTGGAGGCGGGCCCTCCTCCTCGCAGCCCGCGCCTCTGACGCCCGGGGAGATCGCGAAGCTGCTCCCGGACGGCACCGCCGCGGCGCCCGCCTCGGCGCCGCCCGCGGTGAAGACGGCGATCGCGGCCGCCAACGAGATCGAGGACTTCCCCTACCTGTGGGGTGGTGGTCACGGCTCCTTCGAGGCCTCCGGCTACGACTGCTCCGGCGCGATCAGCTACGCCCTGCACGGTGGCGGTCTGCTCGACAGCCCGCTCGATTCGACCGGCTTCACCACCTGGGGCGAGCCGGGAGCGGGGCGCTGGATCACCGTATACGGCAACGCGGGCCACGCCTACGCGGTGATCGCCGGCCTGCGCTGGGACACTTCGGGCACCGGGGGCAGCGGTCCCGGCTGGACGACGGAGATGCGCTCCAGCACAGGCTTCATCGCTCGGCACCCGTCGGGCTACTAGCAGCCGCGTTGTTTGGAGGTCGCCGGAGCGGGAACACGATGCGCGGGAGACGCCGGCCTCTAAATAGAGGGACCGCGGTTGTCTCCTCGGAGACGACCCGCCTGGGCGTCGGGCCCTCCCCCCTTCCCGGCGTCCGGCGGGCTCCTCCTGTCCGGGTCAGCCCTGTGAGAGCTGCCGCAGCTTGAGCCGGTCGGCGTGCAGGCCACCCAGCTCCTGCTCCAGGTCGGCGACGAATGGGGGCGCGTCCTCCACCTCGCGCAGCATCTCCAGGTCGCCCTCCCAGACCCCGATCTTGGTGTCGAGCGGCACCTTCAGCTCGCCCGCCACGCGCTCCCCCTGCCGCGCGTAGGCGTGGCGCAGGGCACGCACGTTGGTCAGCTTGTCGGCGGCGTAGATCGCCAGCGGCTCCGGACCCGCCCGCCGGACCCGCTTCCGGTGCTCGTCCTTGCGCCGCTCGTAGGGCTCGATCTCCTCGTCGTCGGTCAGCGCCGCCACCAGGTCGCGCACGGCCCCGCCGAAGCGCTCCTCGATCTTGCCGAGGTCGACCTCACTGTCCTCGACCACGTCGTGCAGAAGAGCGGCCGCCAGCACCTCGTCGCTCCCTCCCCGCGACTCGACCAGCTCGGCGACCGCGATCGGGTGCTCGACGTAGTCCATGCCGCCGCTGGCGTTGCGCACCTGCCCACGGTGGGCATCGCGCGCGGTCGCCAGCGCGTCGCGGACCAGCTCCGAGCCGCCCGCAGCTGCCTCGATGCCGGGCGGCAGGGACATGTCGGGCCAGGGTAACGGGAGTGCCCCGCACCCCGCCCGTCAGGGTCCCTCTACTGGAGCTTGCCGATCTTGAAGATCTTCGTCCCGCAGTCCGGGCAGACGCCCTGGATCGCGGGCCGGCCGTTTTTCATGGTCACCTGCTGCGCATCCTTGATCTCGACCTTCTTGCGCTCTTTGACGCAGTAGCCCTCGGGCATCGAGACTCCTTTCGCTGCCGCCTGGCGGCAAGCTCGCGGTCATCCGCGAGGTCTGGATTGCGGCGAATGTAACGCGAGAGCAGGACGCTGTCGCAAAGTTAGTGCGAATAGGCACTAAGCCTATCTCTGGTCCTCGGCTCCGTTCTGCGGCTGGGCGGGCTGTCCGTCGGGCTGCGGCTGGGCGGGCTGCGGCTGGGCGGGCTGCGGCTGGGCGGGCTGCGGCTGGGCGGGCGCCCGTGGGGCGGGGGTCGGCGTCGGGGCCGGGGTCGAAGCGGCGGCGCTTGCCGCGGTCTGGGCTGCCGCGGCCTGGGCCTGGGCAGCGTCGACGTCCGTGCGCAGCGCCTCCAGCTCGGCGCGCAGCGCTTCCACCTCCGCCGAGTCGTCGCTGCCGCCGGTCTCCTCTACCGCGATGTAGACCGCCGCGCCGGCGCCGCCGACCGCGATCACGACCAGCGCCAGGAGCACCTTGGTGCGGGCGCGGAGCTGGCGATCCAGCTCGCCGACCCAGACGCGGAGGCCGCTGAGCCGCGGGCCCAGCTCCTCCGGGGGGATCGGCGGCGGTGGCGCCGCGGGGGGCCGCGACGCGCTCTTCGGCCGTCGCCTTGGGAGCCTGGCCAATCTCCTCGCCATCCGGTCAATTTACAAGCCCGCGGCGAGCCGATCGTCTACCCTCCGGCCGCCAACCGGACCCAGCCCTCTCGAGGAGGCCCCGCAGATGCCCGATGCAGTGATCGTTGACACCCTCCGCACCCCGATCGGCCGCGCCTTCAAGGGCTCGCTGGCCCAGCTTCGCCCGGACGAGATGGGCGCCTACGTCGTCGACCGGCTGCTGGAGCGCAACCCGGCGGTCGACCCGGCGACGGTCGAGGACGTCTTCTGCGGCTGCGGCATGCCGCAGGGCCTGCAGGCGTTCAACGTGGCGCGGATCATCTCGCTGCTCTCAGAGAAGCTGCCGGAGACCGTCAACGGCGTGACGATGTCGCGCTACTGCGCCTCCAGCCTCGACTCGATCCGCCACGCCGCCAACGCGATCAAGGCGGGCGAGGGGGACACCTACATCGCCGCCGGCGTCGAGTGGGTCAGCCGCTACAACGAGCGCACCGAGCCGGCCGGCGCCGACGACCAGAACCCGAAGCTCCAGTCCGGGCCCAACGCCTACATCGAGATGGGCCAGACGGCGGTCAACGTGGCAAAGCGCTACGAGGTCAGCCGCGCCGACATGGACAAGTACGCGCAGCGCTCGCAGGAGCTGGCCGTCGCCTCGCAGGAGGACGGCTTCTTCGACCGCGAGATCGTCCCGGTGACCCTCCCCGACGGCACCGAGGTCGCCAAGGACGACGGGCCGCGCGCCTCCTCGACGCTGGAGAAGCTCGCCGAGCTGCCCGAGGCGTTCGGCGAGGGGGGCGTCACCGCCGGCAACTCCTGCCCGCTGAACGACGGCGCTGCCGCGGTGCTGATGATGAGCGAGGAGAAGGCCAAGGAGCTGGGCCTGAAGCCGCGCGCCAAGGTGGTCACCGCCGCCACCTGGGGCAACGACCCCGAGTACATGGGCGTGGCCCCGATCGGCGCGATCAAGAAGGCCCTCGACCGGGCCGGGATGACGATCGGAGACGTCGGCGCCGTGGAGCTGAACGAGGCCTTCGCCGCCCAGGTGATCCCGATCATGGACGAGTGCGACATCCCGCTGGAGAAGCTCAACGCGCACGGCGGAGCGATCGCCCTCGGCCACCCCTTCGGGATGACCGGCGCCCGCATCATGGGCACCCTGCTCAACGTGATGGAGACCGACGACCATCAGGTCGGCCTGGAGACGATGTGCGTCGCCGGGGGGCAAGGCGAAGCGATGCTTGTGGAGAGGGTCTGAGGCGATCTGACCGGCGCATCTCTGCGTCCTCGGTCGCTCACGTGCAGAGCACGCTTCGCTCCCTGCGTCCTTGACCTGCTTGGTCAGATCGCCTCATACGGCTTAAGTTGGGTCTCGTGGAAACAACGGTGACCTATAGGACCGAAGGCCGGGTTGCTCGGATCACCCTGAACCGGCCGGAGCGGGGGAACGGGATCACCCTGGCGATGCCGCGGGAGTTGGCCGAGTGCGTCGAGCGGGCCAATCTCGACCCACAGGTGCACGCGATCGCGCTGAGCGGGGCGGGCAGCGGTTTCTGCGGCGGCTACGACCTTGTCGCGTCGGCTGAGGGCATGGGGGAGGGCGAAGCAGGCGAATCGCAAGCGCCGCCGGGATCGCCGCTGGACCCCGAGGTGATCGGCCGCAACCACGCGCCGCAGAGCGATTGGGACCCGGTGACCGACTTCCAGATGATGTGGCGCAACGTGCGCGGCTTCATGAGCCTGTTCCACTCCGAGAAGCCGGTGCTCTGCAAGGTCCACGGCTTCTGCGTCGCGGGCGGGACCGACATGGCGCTCTGTTCGGACCTGCTGGTGATCGGCGCCGACGCCAAGATCGGCTACCCGCCGGCCCGCGTCTGGGGCTCGCCGACGACGGCGATGTGGGCGCAGCGGCTGGGCCCGATGCGCGCCAAGCGCCTGCTGCTGACCGGTGACTCGCTGACCGGCGCCGAGGCGGCGGAGTGGGGGCTGGCCACCGAGGCGCCGTCGCCCGAGCGGCTCGACGAGCGCTTCGAGGCCCTGCTCGAGCGCGTCGCCCGCATGCCGATCAACCAGCTGGTGATGATGAAGCTGCTGGTCAACCAGGCCGCCTACTCGCAGGGGATGCACCAGACGCAGCTGCTCGGCACCTTCTTCGACGGCGTCGCGCGCCACACCGCGGAGGGCCACGGATTCGCTCGACAGGCCGCCGAGCAGGGCTTCAAGGAGGCGGTGCGCGAGCGCGACGAGCCCTTCGGCGACTTCGGGATGAAGGGGTTCGGCATTGCCTAGGCGCTCCGTCGCCGTGGTCGGTGCCGGCTTCGGCGGCATCGCCGCCGCGACGATGCTGCGCCGGGCCGGCTACGACGACGTCACGGTGTTCGAGAAGGGCGATCGCGTCGGCGGCGTCTGGCACCACAACACCTACCCGGGCGCCGCTTGCGACATCCCCTCGCACCTCTACGAGTTCTCCTTCGCGCCGAACCCGCACTGGTCGCGGCGCTACGCCCCGCAGGCTGAGATCCAGGCATACGTCGAAGGCGTCGCCCGGCGCCACGGGGTCCTCGACCGGGTCCGAACCGGGACCGAGGTGAAGAGCGCCCGCTGGGACGAGGGGCGCCGCAAGTGGATCCTGGCGACCGCCGCCGGCGATCATCGGGCGGATCTCCTGATCACTGCCTGCGGGCAGCTCTCGGTCCCCAAGCTGCCGTCGATCCCCGGCCTGGAGAGCTTCGAGGGGCCTGTCTTCCACACTGCGGAATGGCGTCACGACGTCGACCTGGTCGGCAAGCGGGTGGCGGTCCTCGGCACGGGCTGCAGCGCGATCCAGGTAGTGCCGGCGATCCAGTCCGCCGCCCGGCGGATCGACGTCTACCAGCGCTCGCCCGGCTGGACCTTCCCGAAGGGCGACTACGCTTACCCGCCGCGGGTCAGGCAGCTCTTCGCGCGCTTCCCAGCCCTGCAGCGGCTCGACCGCGCCGCGGTCTTCGCCTTCAACGAGTTCGGCGCCGCGGCGATGACCCGGCACACCTGGATGCTGCCGCTGCTGCGGATGATCGGCCGCCGCCAGATCAAGAAGGCGATCGAGGACCCGGAGCTGCGCCGCAAGGTGACCCCGACCGACGAGATCGGCTGCAAGCGGATCATGCTCACCGACGACTGGTATCCGGCGCTGACCGAGCCGAACGTGGACCTCGTCAGCGAGCGGATCGCCGAGGTCACGCCGGCCGGCATCCGTGACGAGAGCGGGTTCGAGCGGGAGGTCGACGCGATCGTCCTGGCGACCGGCTTCAAGACGCACGACTTCGTCGCACCGATGGAGGTGACCGGCGGCGACGGCCGCAGCCTCGCCGCGGAATGGGCGGGGGCGCCTCGCGCGTACCTGGGGCTGAGCGTGCCCGGCTTCCCCAACATGTTCCTGCTCTACGGGCCGAACACCAACGGCGGCACCGGCTCCGTGGTCAACACGATCGAGGCGGGGATGCGGCACGTGCTCGCCGCGCTGGGCGAGATGGAGCGCGCCGACGCGGGGCGGATCGAGGTCCGCCGCGAGGCGGCCGAGCGGTTCGACCGCGAGTTGCGCGCCGCCCTGGCGAAGACGGTTTGGCACACCGGCTGCACCAACTGGTACGTCGACGAGGACGGTAACGACCCCAGCCAGTGGCCATCGACGTGGAGGGCCTACGGCCGCCGCACGGAGCGGCTCGAGCCCGGCGCCTACGCCCTGCTCGGGTGAAAGCCCTCGGCGCCGTCGCGCCCCTCGGGCTCGACGGGCGCCTCCAGCCGCTCTACCTGAGGCAGGCGCCAGATCACGCTGGCGATCGTCAGGCCGACCGCCGCGGAGAGCAGGGCGAGGAACCACTCCACCCCGCTGAGCAGGGTCATCTCGAAGAACTCGCGCACCGGCGTCGCCGCGAGGGAGAGCGCGAATAACGCGCCGAGCCCGGCGATCAGCGCCAGCATGTAGCTCTGGATCGCGATGTGCTCGCGGCCCGGGCCGCGCTCCAGCAGCAGCACAAAGCTGAGGCCGAGCACGATCAGCGTGGTCGTCGCCGCGGTGCGGCCCGCCTCCAGCGAGCCGCCGAAGACGGTGTCGACGAGGAAGAAGGAGAGGATCGAGCCGAGCGCGGTCGCCAGGCCGGCCGGCACCGAGAAGGCCGCCAGGGCGCGGATCAGGCGTCCCCTGTAGAGCGGCCCGTCGGAGGGGGCGAGCGCCAGGACGAAGGAGGGGATGCCGATCGTCAGGAAGGCGGCCAGGGTGAGATGGCGGGGCAGGAACGGGAAGGCGAAGCCGGGCGCCGCCACCAGCAGGATCAGCGCCGCCGCGTAGACGGTCTTCGTCAGATAGAGGCGGCCGAGCCGGTGGATGTTGCGGGCGATCCGCCGCCCTTCGGCGATCGCCTCCGGCAGGCGCGCGAACTGGTCCTGGAGCAGCACCACGTCCGCCACCCCCTTCGTCACCTGGCTGCCGGAGCCCATCGCCACCGCCATCCGCGCCTGCTTCAGCGCCGGCACGTCGTTCACCCCGTCGCCGATCATCGCCGTGTAGCGGCCGGCGTCGGAGAGCGCCCCGACCAGCGCCTTCTTCTGCTCGGGCCTGATCCGGCAGAAGATCGTGTTCTCGTTTGCCGCCGCGGCGAGCGCCTCGGGGTCCTCCGGCAGCTGCGCTCCCTCGACGACGCCGGCATCGACCGGCACGCCGACCGCCCGCGCCACCGCGGTGACCGTCGCCCTCCCGTCGCCGGAGATCAGCTTCAGGTCGACCTCCTCCTCGCGCATCAGGTCGAGCGTCTCCGTCGCGTCGGGGCGCAGCGACTCCTCCAGGACGACCAGCGCCACCGGCGCCAGCCGCGGCGGCGGCTCGGCCGAGGCGTCGGCCGGAAGCGGCTCCGCCGACTCGCCGAAGGCGAGCACCCGCCGGCCCGCCGCCGACTCCTCCTCCAGCCTGCCGGCCAGCGCCGGCGGCAGCTGCAGCGCGCCGGACTCGAGCAGCACGTCCGGGGCGCCCAGCACGTAGCTGGTTCGGCCCAGCCGCAGGCCGCTCCACTTCCACTCCGAGGAGAAGGGCACCTCGGCGCCCACTCGCTCCGCCTCGCCGGGGAAGCGGTCGGCGATCGCCTGCAACGTGCGGTTGCGGGCGTCGGCGCCGGCGGCGAAGCGGCCCAGCGCCCGCTGCGCCGCGGCGGGGTCGGAGGGGTCCGCGGGCTCCACCGAGCGCAGCTCCAGCTCGCCGTCGGTAAGGGTTCCGGTCTTGTCGACGCAGATCGTGTCGACCGCGGCGAGCGACTCGGTCGCGCTGATCTGCTGGACCAGCGTCTGTCGCCGCGCCAGGCGAACCGCCGCGACGGCGAAGGTGACGCTCATCAGCAGCACCAGGCCCTCCGGGATAAGCGTGATCAGGCCGGCGGTCGCCGTCTGCGCCGCCTCGACCAGGTCGACGCTGCGCACGTTGAGCGTGATCAGCATCAGGAGCGCCAGCGGGATCATCAGGTAGGTGCAGAAGACGATCACCCGGTTGACCTCTTGCTGGAGCGGCGAGGGCGGGTGGCGGAACGCCTTCGCCTCGCCGGCGATCCGACCCGCGTAGCTCTCATCGCGCACCGCGTCGACGACGTAGTAGCCGGAGCCGGAGAGGCAGAAGGAGCCGGAGAGCGCCCGCTCGCCGAGCCCCTTGCGCACCCCCTCGGCCTCGCCGGTCAGCATCGACTCGTCGAGGGTCATGCCGCGGGTCCGGATCACCTCGCCGTCGGCGACCAGCTGGTTGCCGGGCTCGACCCGGACGACGTCGCCGGGCACGACCTCTCCGGCCAACAGCTCCAGCTCGGTGCCGTCGCGGATCACCCGGGCGTGCGGCGCGACCAGCACCGCCAGCTCGTCCAGCGTCCGCTTCGCCTTCAGCTCCTGGCGGATGCCGATGTAGGAGTTGACGATCGCGACCAGCCCGAAGACCGCGTCGGCGAACAGCCCCAGCGAGAGGATGAGGATGAAGAAGCCGCCGATGATCGCGTTGAACAGCGTGAAGACGTTGCCCGCGACGATGCTCGAGGTGGAGCGGGACGTTCTTTCGGGCTGAGGGCCGAGCTCGGCAAGGCGGGCGGCCGCCTCGGCGCTCGACAGCCCCCGCTCGCTGGCCGCATCGGTCATCGCGGGACATTCAATAGGGTTCGCAGCCGATGGGAGTAAAGCTCGGATTGAACCTCGGTTACTGGGGCATCGGGCCGGCCGGCGAAGAGGCGGCCGAGATCGTCCGCTCCGCCGAGCGGGCGGGCTACGAGTCGGTCTGGGTCGCGGAGTCCTACGGCTCCGACGTGGTCAGCGTCCTCGCCTGGCTCGCGCCGCAGACGGAGACGATCAACCTCGGCGCCGCGATCATGCAGGTGCCGGCCCGACCGCCCGCCGCCGCGGCGATGGCCGGGGCGACGATCGACAAGCTCTCCGGCGGCCGCTTCCTGTTCGGCTTCGGCCCCTCCGGACCGCAGGTCTCGGAGGGCTGGTACGGAGTGCCCTACGCGAAGCCGTGGGGGAGGACCCGCGAGTACGTGGAGGTGGTGCGGGAGATCATCGCCCGCGAGGGCCCGCTCGACCACCAAGGCGAGCATTACCAGCTCCCCCTGCCCGACGGCGAGGGCAAGGCGCTGAAGCTGAACTTCCATCCGCAGCGCAACCGGATCCCCGTCTTCCTCGGCGCGATCGGTCGCAAGTCCGTGGAGCTGGCGGCGGAGATCGCCGACGGCTGGATCCCGATCTTCTTCAGCGTCGACGCCTTCCAGCGGACCTGGGGCGAGCACCTGGAGGCCGGCTTTGCCAAGGGAGGCAGGCAGCGCTCCGACCTGGAGGTCTCGCCCACGCTCCAGGTCGCGATCGACGGCGACCAGGAGGCGGCGAAGAGCGTCGTCAAGGCCGGGCTGGTCCTCTACTTCGGCGGCATGGGCAGCCGCAAGACGAACTTCTACGTCGACCTCGCACACCGCTTCGGCTTCGGCGACGTCGCCGACGAGGTGCAGGGCCGCTACCAGGACGGCGACCGTGAGGGCGCCTTCGCGGCGATGCCCGACGAGATCGTCGAGGCGACCTCGCTGGTCGGCACCGAGGCGGAGGTCTCCGAGCGGCTCGGTCGCTTCCGGGAGGCCGGCGTCGACCGGCTGATCGTCTCTCCGGTGCACGTCGACCCGGCGGAGAAGTTGCATACGGTCGAGCGGCTGGCGGCCATCGCGGCCGGGTGACCCGGCGGGCCACTCTTTGCATAGTCTTCCGCGCCGCGAATGAGGATTGGAGTTCCGAAAGAGACGGCCGAGGGCGAGCGCCGCGTGGCGCTGGTTCCGGACGTGGTCAAGTCGCTGGCCGGCAACGAGCACGTCGATGTGCTGGTCGAGTCGGGCGCCGGCGAGGCGGCGGGACACCCCGACTCCCAATACGAGGGGGCGGGGGCGGAGGTCGGCGACGCCGACGCCGCCTGGGGCGCCGACGTCGTGTTGCGCGCCGCCGTCCCCTCGACCGAGGAGATCGGCAGGCTGCGCTCCGGCCAGGTGCTGATCGGCCACCTGGCGCCGCTCACCTCGGCGGAGACCAACAGGGCGCTGGCGCAGGCCGGCGTCACCAGCTTCGCGATGGAGGCGATCCCGCGCACCACCCGCGCGCAGGCGATGGACGCGCTCTCCTCGCAGGCCGCCGCCGCCGGCTACGCGGCGACGCTGACCGCCGCCCGTGAGTCCGGCCGCTTCTTCGGGATGATGACCACCGCCGCCGGCACCGTGCCGCCGGCCAAGGTGCTGGTGCTGGGCGCCGGCGTCGCCGGCCTGCAGGCTGTCGCCACCGCGAAGCGCCTCGGCGCCGTGGTCACCGGCTTCGACATCCGCCGCGCCGCCTGGGAGCAGATCGCCTCGCTGGGTGGGCGGCCGCTGGAGCTCGACTTCATCCCCGACGCGGAGGCGGAGGGCGGCTACGCCCGGCCGCTCACCGACGAGGAGAACGAGAAGGTGCGCGAGGCGCTCGGCGAGAACGCCGCCAAGCAGGACGTGATCGTCACCACCGCGGCGATCCCCGGTCGCCCGGCGCCGATCCTGATCACCGCCGACGCGGTGCGCGGCATGCAGCCCGGCTCGGTGATCGTCGACCTCGCCTGCGAGACCGGTGGCAACTGCGAGCTGACCGAGGCGGGGGAGACCGTGGTCGAGAACGGCGTCAAGGTGGTCGGCCCGCGCAACCTGCCCAGCGACATGCCCGCGCCCGCCTCGCAGCTCTACGCGAAGAACCTGGAGAACCTGCTGGGGCTGATGGTCTCCGAGGAGGGCGAGCTGAGCATCGACTTCTCCGACGACATCCTCGCCGCGGCCTGCGTCACCCACGAGGGCGAGATCCGCAACGAGAGGGCGGCCAGTAGATGGACCTGATGATCCAGCTGACGATCTTCGTGCTGGCGGCGTTCGTCGGCTTCGAGGTGATCTCGAAGGTGCCGACCACGCTGCACACGCCGCTGATGTCGCAGACCAACGCGATCCACGGGATCGTGATGCTCGGCGGGCTGATCGTGATCGGCTACTCCGACGACTTCCTCGAGGACCTGATCGGAGTGATCGCGATCGCCTTCGGCACGATCAACATCGTCGGCGGCTTCATGGTCACCGACCGGATGCTCGGCATGTTCACACGTAAGGCAAAGCCGAAGGCCGACGGGGAGGTCGACTCGTCGTGACCCCGCTGGCCGTGCTCGAGCCGGGCGGCGCCGCCGTCAACGCGCTCTACATCGTCGCTTTCTCGCTGTTCATCTTCGGCGTCCGCCGCGGCACCCACCCAACCACCGCCAAGCAGGGCAACCTGATCGCCGCGGTCGGCATGGCGGTCGCGATCGTCGCCACGCTGCTGCTCGACGGGATCGGCAACTGGGGCCTGATCGTCGCCGGGCTGGCGATCGGCGCCGCGGTTGGGGTTGTCGCCTCGATCCGGGTGCAGATGACCGAGATGCCGCAGATGGTCGCCCTCTACAACGGGGTCGGCGGCGGCGCGGTGGCGCTGATCGCCTGGTCGGAGTTCCGGCACGGGATCGCGCTGGGCCAGGAGCTGCCGCTCGACACGATGATCCCCGTCCTCTTCTCGGCGGTGGTCGGCTCGATCTCGTTCTGGGGCTCGAACGTTGCCTTCGCCAAGCTTCAGGACCTGATCCCGACCCGGCCGCTGGCGCTGCCCGGCCAGCAGGTGGTCAACGCGCTGCTGCTGCTCGGCACGATCGCCGCCTGCGTCGTCCTCGCCGCCAGCAGCGACGATCCCTCGCAGGCCCTGTTCATCGGGGTTCTGATCTCCGCGGCGCTGCTCGGCAACCTGGTCGTGCTGCCGATCGGCGGCGCCGACATGCCGGTCGTGATCTCGCTGCTGAACGCGTTCACCGGGCTCGCCGCCGCCGCCGCCGGCTTCGCGCTCGACAACGTGGCGCTGATCGTCGCCGGCACGCTGGTCGGCTCCTCGGGAACGATCCTCACCATGGAGATGGCGACCGCGATGAACCGCTCCGTCGCCCACGTCCTCTTCGCCGGCTTCGGCGGCGCGCCCGCGGCCGCGGCGGGCGGCGGCGAGGAGCGCCCGCACACCTCGATCGGCGCCCAGGACGCCGCGATCAAGCTCGCCTACGCTGACTCGGTGGTGATCGTCCCGGGATACGGCCTCGCGGTCGCCCAGGCTCAGCACGCGATCAAGGAGGTCGCCGACGAGCTGGAGAAGCGCGGCGTCACGGTCAGCTATGCGATCCACCCGGTCGCCGGCCGCATGCCCGGCCACATGAACGTGCTGCTCGCCGAGGCGGACGTGCCATACGAGCAGCTGCGGGAGATGGAGGAGATCAACCCGGAGATGCCGCGCACCGATGTCGCGGTGGTGGTTGGGGCCAACGACGTCACCAACCCGGCGGCGAAGAACGACCCCGACAGCCCGATCGCCGGGATGCCGATCATCGAGGTCAGCGAGGCCCAGGAAGTGATCGTGATCAAGCGCTCGCTCAGCCCCGGCTTCGCCGGCATCGACAACGACCTCTTCTACGAGCCGAACACGTCGATGGTCTTCGCGGACGCCAAGCAGGCGGCTACCGAGATCGCCGCCGAGGTCCAGAACCTGTAGAGCTCCGGCTGGGTTGGGGACATCGGGCCCAACCCCCAGAACCGCAACTCCGCGGGGCTGAGTAGGCAGTTACTCGATTGCGTCGCGGTCCGCGTCGTGCTGAGTGGTTCTGGGGGCAGGACCCGACGTCCCCTGTCACCACGGGAAGAGTTCTAATTCACGATTTCGGCGCGAAATCCACGCACGTGTGAGCTTGTGATTTTTAGCGTGGGGGAATGGAGCCGCAGCGGGGGCAGGCGACTGTGGAGTGGGTGGGCCTGGTTCTTCTGGTTTCGGTTGTTCTGACGGGCTTGGTGGCGGCTGGGGCGCGGGTGCCGGGGACGGCGCTGGCGCGGGCGGTGGGGGAGAAGATCCTCTGCGCCGCGTCGATGGCGAGCTCCTGCCTGGACGAGCCGTCGCTGATCGCGGCGTACGGGTCGGAGGTCGGCGGGTTGGCGCGGCGGAAGATGCCGAGCCTGGCCTTCGAGCGGGGATCCCGGGCGCTGCCGGTCGACTTCCGCCGCTGCCGGGAGACGGAGTGCGCCGACGGTGAGGAGAAGGGCCTCGTTCTGCGCTCCGACGCCGGCAATCCGGTGATGGCCTTCGTCCGCGCGGTCGACTGCCGGCCCGGCGTCCTCTCGCGGCCCCTGCGCGAGGGCGCCGACTGCTCCGGCGAGCGGGCCGGCTACCTCTATCTCCAATACTGGCTCTACTACGCCGACAGCGCCACCCTCAGGGGCGTGCCGATCGCCGGCGAGCGCGGTTTCCATCGTGACGACTGGGAATCGGTCCAGATCCGCATCGGCCCCGACGGCGAGGTCCACCAGCGTGCCTCCTCCCACCACGGCTTCAACCACACGAAGGGGATCGCCAACTGGGGCTCCGACGTCGGCATCGCGGCGCTGCGCGGTGCGGCTGAGCTCCTCGGCGCCCGCCCCCGCGGCGGCTGGGGCGGGGAGACCGGCTGGCTGCACGTCTCCGGCGGCAGCCATGCCGGCAACGCGAAGGACGGCCCCCGGCTGATCGACCGCGCCACCCCCGGCGCCCGCGTCCGCCTGGTGCCGCTGGAGCGCCTGCTCGCCGAGGGCCGCGGCCGCCCCGGCTTTGCCGTCTCGCCGCCCTGGCGCAAGCGGGTCTGGCGCGACCCGGAGGCACAGGGGACGGAGTGAGGGGTGGCTGGCAGGCAAACGGGCAGCCGGAGCTTCACATTGGAATGCTCAGGCTCGTTACTCTGCTCGTATCGCTCCGGAGCTGAAGGCAAGCCCCAGAGAAGAGATCGCGGAGCGCCTGGCGCAGGCTCGCGCGCGCACGCTGGAGTTGATCGAGCCTCTCGACGACGAGCAGCTGAACCGCGTCTACTCTCCGATCCTCAGCCCGCTTGCCTGGGACCTGGGCCACATCGCCAACTTCGAGGAGCTGTGGCTGGTGCAGACGATCGGCGGGCGCGAGCCGATGGACGGCGAGCTGGGCCGGCTCTACGACGCGATCGAGAGCCCCCGCAAGGTCCGCGGCGAGCTGCCGATCCTGCGCGACGCGGAGCTGCGCTCCTACCTGGAGGACGTGCGCGAGCGGGCGCTGGAAGTCCTCGGGGAGGTAGACCTCGAGGGAAGCGACGACCCGCTGCTGCGTGACGGGTTCGTCTACGAGATGCTGATCGCGCACGAGCACCAGCACAACGAGACGATGCTGCAGCTGCTGCAGATGGTCGACGGCTACGAGCCCGTTCGGCCCGAGCTGGGCCCGCCCAGCGAGCCTCTCCCCGAAAAAAAAGCCGCCTGGACCGTCGCGATCGAAGGCGGCGCATACGAAGTCGGCGCCGGCCCCGGCGGCTTCGCCTACGACAACGAGCGGCCGCGCCACACGGTCCGGCTGGACGCCTTCCGCATCGATCGCGCGCCGGTGTCCAACGGCGCCTACGCGGAGTTCGTCGCCGCGGCCGACGCCGAGCCGCCCCTCTATTGGGAGCGCGACGGCGAAGGTGGTTGGATCGACGCGCGGATGGGTAGGGGGACGCGCATCGAGCCCGCGCAGCCGGTCATCCACGTTTCCTGGCACCAGGCCGACGCCTTCGCCCGCTGGGCGGGGCGGCGCCTGCCGACAGAGCGGGAATGGGAGGTCGCCGCCCCGCAGCTGGACGCCGTCGGCCGGGTCTGGGAGTGGACCTCTTCGGATCTCCTCCCCTACCCCGGCTTCGAGGCCTTCCCCTATCCCGAGTACTCGGAGGTCTTCTTCGGCGACGCCTACAAGGTGCTGAGGGGCGCTTCCTGGGCGACTCATCCGGACGACGTCCGCGCCAGCTTTCGCAACTGGGACCTGCCGGAGCGCCGCCAGATCTTTTCCGGCTTCCGCTGCGCGGAGGATGCCTGACCGGGCCGTCGGGTCCGCCGGCCAACAAGGGGGAGAGAGATGGAGCCTGAGACGACGACCGCCACCGCCCAGATCGAGATCGAGGTGCGTCCCGCCACCAACGGGGGCACGACGATGGCGGAGGAAGTCCGCAGCGGCCTCTCCTCCGAGCCGAAGGTGCTCTCGCCCAAGTACTTCTACGACGAACGGGGCTCTCAGCTGTTCGAGCGGATCACCGAGCTGCCCGAGTACTACCCGACCCGCGCCGAGCGGGAGATCCTGGCGAGCCGCTCCGGGGAGATCGTCGAGGCGGCAGGGGGACCGGGCACGCTGGTCGAGCTGGGCTCCGGCTCGGCGAGCAAGACGCGGCACCTGCTCGATGCGATGCAGGAGGCCGGATGCCTGGCGACCTACGTTCCGGTCGACATCTCAGAGGAGATCACCCGCGAGACCGCCGAAAGCCTGGTCGGCGAGTACCCGGGCCTCGCGATCGAGGGCCTCGTCTGCGACTTCGAGCACGACCTGGAGCGGGTGCCGAGCGGCGAGCGTGGGCGGCTGATCGCCTTCCTCGGCGGCACGATCGGCAACCTCTATCCGGGGCCGAGACGCGAGTTCCTGGCCAGGATCGCGGCTCTGCTGAATCCAGAGGACCGGCTGCTGCTCGGCACCGACCTGGTCAAGGAGCCGGCCCGCCTGGTCGCCGCCTACGACGACGCCGCCGGAGTCACCGCCGAGTTCAACAAGAATCTCCTCCACGTGCTGAACCGCGAGCTGGGCGCCGATTTCGACCCTAGCCGCTTCGAGCACGTCGCCCGCTACGACGGCACCGAGGCGCGGATGGACATCCGGCTGCGCTCGCTGTCCGACCAGACGGTGATCGTCGGCGACCTCGACATGGCGGTGACATTCGCGGCCAGCGAGGAGCTGCGGACCGAGCTGTCGTGCAAGTTCACGCGCGAGCGCCTCGAGGCCGTCTACGCGGAGGCCGGATTGGAGATGAGTGGCTGGTTCACCGACCCGGCCGGCGACTACGCGCTCAGCCTCGCCCGCGCCGGTTAGGGCGCCAGCGCCTCGATCGTCTCGGCGAGCCGGTCCGGGGTCGTGATCGGCGTCAGGATCGGCAGCGTAATGCCGCCCTCGACGAACTCGCCGATCCGCGCCTTCATCTCCTCGGGCGTGCCGAAGATGAACATGTCCTCGATCAGCTCCCGGGGGGCGGCCGCCGCGGCGGCCTGCCGGTCGCCTTCCTCCCAGGCCTTCACCATCGGCTCAATCTGCTCGCCGTAGCCGAGCCAGCGGTAGAAGGCGGTGTAGACCGGCACGGTTATGTAGGAGGAGAACATGAAGCGGGCCAGCGGCTCGGCCTGCTCGCGCTCGCCGGGGATGCAGAAGAAGCGGCAGAGCAGTTCGAAGCCCTCCGGTGCGCTGTCGACCTCCGCCGCCACCCGCGGCAGCCCGCCCAGCGGCAGGAAGTTGGTGAAGGCGCCGTCGGCCTTCTCGACGGCCAGCTCGAGCATCTTGCCGCGCAGCGCGGCAAGCACGATCGGCACCTCGTGCGCCGGAGTGGTTTCGAGCTTGAAGCCGCTATCCGTGCGTTTGCCCGAGAGCGCGACGCGGAGGAACTCGAGCGTCTCGCGGACCTTGCTCAGCGGCCGCTCGAAGGGGATCCCGTTCCAGCCTTCGACGATCCGGTCCGAAGAAGCGCCGATGCCGAGCACGAAGCGCCCGCCGGAGGCGTCCGCCAGCGCCGCCGCCTCCTGGGCGAGCAGAGCCGGGCCGCGCTGGAAGACGCCGACGATCCCGGTGCCCATCCGCGCCCGCTCGGTCCAGGCGGCGCTCAGCGCCAGCGGCGTGAAGCCGTCCGGCCCGTTGGTCTCGCCGCTCCAGAGGTCGGTGTAGCCGGCCGCCTCCGCCTGCTTCACGTGCTCGGCGTGCTCGGCCAGCGGCGTGCCCGGCAGCGGCAGCGTCAGTCCCCAGCGTTGTGCCATTACTCGGACCCTACTTCGTTGCCGCCTCGTTCCGGTGTTCGAAACCCCGTCATAGGGGGAATGGGAACACCGGAACGTTCGGTAAGTAGGCTCTGCGCCGATGGGAGCTTCCGAGGCGAAGCCGGACCGCAACTTGGCGCTGGAGCTGGTGCGCGTCACCGAGGCGGCGGCGCTCGCCTCGGCGCGCTGGGTGGGCCGCGGCGACAAGATCGGCGCCGACGGCGCCGCCGTCGACGCGATGCGCCACGTGCTCGACTCGGTGCCGATGGAGGGCACCGTGGTGATCGGCGAAGGGGAGAAGGACGAGGCGCCGATGCTCTACAACGGCGAGTCGATCGGCGACGGCAGCCCCCCTGTCGTCGACATCGCCGTCGACCCGCTGGAGGGAACGAGGCTCTGCGCGCTCGGCATGCCCAGCGCGCTGGCGGTGATCGCCCTCTCGGAGCGCGGCTCGATGTTCGACCCCGGCCCCTGCGTCTACATGGAGAAGATCGCCGGTGGCGAGGAGATCGCCGACCTGCTCGACCTCGACCGGCCGCTGCCGGAGACGCTGAAGCTGATCGCCGATCGCAAGGGCTCCGGGATCGGCGACGTCACCGTCGTGATGCTCGACCGCCCGCGCCACGAGGAGGCGATGAAGGCCGTCCGGGAGGCGGGCGCCCGCATCCGGCTGATCACCGACGGCGACGTCTCCGCGGCGCTGCTCGCCGTCCACGACCGGGCGCCGGTCGACTTGCTCTGGGGGATCGGCGGCACGCCGGAGGGCGTGATCTCCGCCGCGGCGCTGAAGTGCATGGGGGGGCAGCTGCTCGGCCGCCTCTGGCCGCGTGACGACGAGGAGCGGCAGGCGGCACTCGACGCCGGCTACGACCTCGACCGCGTCCTCACCTGCGACGACCTCTGCTCCGGCGACGACGTCTTCTTCTCCGCCACCGGCGTCACCGACGGTGACGTCCTCCAAGGGGTCCGCTACCGTGGCGCCGGGGCGACCACCGAGTCGCTGGTGATGCGCTCCCGCTCCGGCACGGTTCGCCGTGTCCAGGCCCGCCACGACCGCTCGAAGCTGCGGGCGATCACCGGCGAGCGCTACGGCTGACACGGAGGCCTTCGAGTTCCGCCGCGGCATTGAGGTCGCCGTCCCAGCAGGCGAAGCTGACCTCGCCGACGCGGTCGCGGAGCAGCAGCGCGGCGGCGAGGTGGACCGCGTCATAGCCGCGCAGCCGGTGGCGGGAGGCCAGGTCGGCGGCGTTCGCGATCACCTCCTCAGCCGCGTGGACGACGATCACGTCCTCCCAGACTCGGTTCATGGCGCCCCGCATGCCGTCGATCACCTCCGCCGGCCCGCGACGCGCGATCGCCGCGTGGCCCTCGACGTAGGCGAGTCCGCAGCAGGCCACCCCCTGTGAGCGCATGCACAGCTCACCGACTGCCTGAGAGCCCTCTTCTTCGACGACGAGCTTGACCAGGGCGCTTGTGTCCAGGTACGCGATCAGCGCGGTCCCCGGTCGGCGATGACGACGTCGGCGAGGCTCGGTCCCTCTCCGGGTGAGGCGGTTCGCGTCGGAAGGTCGGGACGCCGCCCGCTCCAACTGGCTCGCCCCTGCTGAATCAGGTCGGTGAGCCCGGCCGGCGCTCCCTCGGGGACGAGGCGGGCGACCGCGCGGCCGTTGCGGGTGACGACGATGCTCTCGCCGCGCTGGACATCGCGGATCAAGGCACTCGCCTCGTTCTTAAGCGCCCGTATGCCCACTTCACGAGTCATGTAGCCACAGTATCAGGAAAGGTGGCTACTAACCGTTTGCGTAGGGAAGCTCCCCTGTGTCGTCCAGCTCGTGGCGCAGCGAGTTGATCGTCGCGCCGGCGAGCAGGGCGAGGGCGAGGGCGTAGAACCAGATCAGGGCGATCAGGATGAAGCCGACGGTCGAGCCGAAGCGCGAGAGGCTGGACACGTTCGCCAGGTAGATCGGGAAGAGCCAGTTGGCGAGGCCGGTGGAGACGGTGACGAACAGCGAGCCCGGCCAGACCGCCCGCCACGGCATGTGGCCTTTGGGCACGGCCCAGAAGATGACGCAGCAGATCAGGAAGGTGACCAGCAGGGTGGCGCCGATCAGCAGCACGTTGTCGAGCGCCTCGAGCTCGGAGAGTCCCAGCGGCAGCGTGTCCGTGCCGGAGACCAATGCCCCCTCGGCGGCCGGCAGGAAGATGCTGGCGCCGATGAAGAGCATGACCACGACCAGCATCACGAAGGAGAAGCGCTTCTGTTCCACCCAGCCTCGGCACTCGACGTGGTAGATGCGGCAGAAGGCGGTGTCCATCGCCCCCCAGAAGGAGGCGCCGATCCACAGCGAGGCGACGAAGGCGACGATCCCGATCGTCGTCGCGTTGCTCTGGATCCGGTTGATCGCGTTGGTCAGCGTGTCCTGCTCGACGTCGGGGAAGAGACGCTGCAGGTCGTTGAGGACGCCAGTCTCGACCCCCTCGATCCGCAGCACCTGGCCGAAGACGAAGAGAACCAGCAGGGCGAAGGGGAATACGGCGAGCAGCAGGTTGTAGGCGACCATCGCCGAGAGGCCGGTGACGTTCTCGCGATAGGCGCGGTGCCAGAAGGCGCGCAGCCAGGGGCTGGGGTGGCGAAGATCGATCGGCCCCGTGGGAACGGGCGGCTCGCGCTCGTCCCCGTCGCAGTCCGAACAGGGAGATGGCGGGGCAGGCGCGGAGGTAGAGGAGGGGCGTCGCCCGGAGCCCGTCAGCGCCGCCCCACCGCCTTCGCCATCTCGCCGAGCACACGGCCGGTGAGCTGTGCCCCGGCGACGACGATCACGGTCGCGAGGCCGGCGCCGGCCCGGGCCAGCTCTTCGAAACCGGAGGCGTGCCGGGCCTCCTCGGCCGGCTCCGCGGCGGCCTCGCGGCTCTCGCCCGCGGGCTCCCCCCGCCTCGCGGTCTTTGTCGCCGCCTTGGCGCGTGCCGCGCTGCGGCGCGGGCTGGCTACGCCGGGCCGCGTGCGCGGCAGGTTGCCGAGCACTCCGTCCTGCTCGCTCATCCGCGCCACGCCCCTCGACTTCTCATTGTCGGGACGGTAACAACCACCCCCGCCGCCCAACCCGAACGTCCCGGACGCCCCTCCCGAGCATGCACTCCGGGACGTTCGGCGGGGGTGAGGGGCGGCAAACCGCGACTTGTGCCCAAACCGGCTGTTTGTTCTGTGCGGGCCGGGGAATTCAGGCCTTGACTACAGAAACTGAAGCATCTAAGGTGCGAACAGACGTACGGCCGATTGGAATCGGGCTAAGCCTTCCGGCAGCGCAGACCAGTCGCAGGTCCGGCCCCCCGGACTGCGGCTCTCTGACTTCGGGCCCAAACGATCGGCCAATGGGGCCGCAACGCATGAACGATGACTTCAAGGGGACGATAGGAAAAGGATGCTGGTAGCAGAGCTTCAGGAGCTGGAAGAGGTCAAGGGACTGATCACCAAGGGTCAGCAGCTGGGCGTGCTGACCTTCGGCGACATCGCCACGGCCGTTTCGGAGGTCGATCTCGACGAGTCCGATGTCGAGGACCTCTACGGACACCTCGAGCGCTCGGGGATCGAGCTGGTCGAGGACGTCGACCCGGCGCAGAAGACGCCGGCCGACGCGCTGCCCGCGGACACCAAGAAGGGGCGTCGCCGCCAGAAGCAGACGCTCGACCTGAAGCCGGACATGACGACGGACAGCCTGCAGCTGTTCCTCAAGGACATCGGCAAGGTGCGCCTGCTCACCGCGCAGGAGGAGGTCGACCTGGCGAAGCGGATCGAGCGAGGCGACCTCGACGCGAAGCAGAAGATGGTCGAGTCCAACCTTCGCCTGGTCGTCTCGATCGCCAAGAACTACCGCAACCAGGGGCTTCCCTTCCTCGACCTGATCCAGGAGGGGACGCTGGGCCTGGTCCGCGCCGCGGAGAAGTTCGACTACCGCAAGGGCTTCAAGTTCTCTACCTACGCGACCTGGTGGATCCGCCAGGCGATCGCCCGCGCGCTGGCAGACAAGGCGCGCACGATCCGCATTCCGGTCCACGTGGTCGAGAAGCTGAACAAGATCGGCCGCGCCGAGCGCAAGCTGGTCACCGAGCTGGGCCGCGAGCCGACCCCGGAGGAGATCGCCGAGGTCACCGGCATCGACCCCGAGGAGGTCGACTCGATCAAGCGCTCCGCGCAGGCCCCGGTCAGCCTGGAGAAGCCGGTCGGCGACGAGGAGGAGTCGGAGTTCGGGCAGTTCATCGCCGACGAGAAGGCGGAGTCCCCGTTCGACCGGGCCGCCGACCTGCTCACCAAGGAAGCGCTGAAGGAGGCGCTGGAGAACCTCTCCTACCGCGAGCGCCGCGTGCTGGAGCTGCGCTACGGGCTGGGCGGCGAGCACCCGCGCACCCTGGACGAGGTGGGCCGCACCTTCAACGTCACCCGTGAGCGGATCCGCCAGATCGAGAACCAGTCGCTGAAGAAGCTGCAGAGCCTGGGCGAAGCGCAAAAACTGCGCGAAGTCGCCTGACGGCGTCCTCGGTCGCTCGCGTGCAGAGCACGCCACGCTCCCTGTGTCCTTCCCAGGCACCGTCAGTATTTCGCGTTAAGGGTCGACTTTTGAGGATGGGGCATTCGGCTGCGCGGCCGATGAACTACCCATGCCCGAGTCGGACCTGCTCTTTGTGATCTGGTGGTACGGGGTGGCGTCGATCCTCGCCGTCGCCACCTGGGTCGCGATGCGCCACCGGGAGCGGTTCGAGTACGAGGAGGTGCTGAAGTCGCTGCTCTTCGGCGTCGCCGCGGCGCTGGCCCTCTTCCTGATCCCCAGCGGGCTGGGCAGCGTCGAGTCGCTCGGCGCCTTCAAGTTGCGCTTCTTCGCTGCGCTGGGGATCGCCTGGCTGGTGGCGATGCGCTTCGCCCTCGCGCGCCGCAGCGAGGCGGGCTTCTCCGGCCTGGCGCTGGCCGCCTTCATTGGCGTCAACGTGCCGCCGCTGGCGCTGGTCGCCTCGGCGACGATGGTCTGCGGCGGCGAGCCGAGCTGCCTCTGACAGCGAAAAAAGCGTTTGTGGGCGACATTGACCCCGTATATCGGGGTGGATGTCGCCCACAATGCCTCCTGGCTAAAGCAACCGGTTCCCGGGCCCGATACACGCCGGGATGTTCGACATCGACACAGCGCTGCGTGCCGCCCTCGAGCGGAACGCCTCCGACCTCCACATCAAGGTCAACTCGCCGCCGATCGTTCGCGTCAACGGCACGCTCCTTCCGCTTGAGGGCTACGAGCCGCTGGAGCCGAAGGAGACCGAGAAGGCCTTCCACGACATCGCCGAGGTCCGCTCCCTGACCGAGTTCGAGGAGGAGGGCGAGGCCGACTTCGCCTACTCGATCCCCGGCCTGGCCCGCTTCCGCGTCAACGCCTTCAAGCAGCGCGGCACGATCTCGATCGCCTGCCGCGCGATCCCCTTCGACATCCGCTCGATCGACGACCTCGGCCTGCCGCAGGTCGTCCGCGACCTGGCCGAGCAGCAGCGCGGCATCATCCTCGTCACCGGCACCACCGGCTCGGGCAAGTCGACGACGCTGGCGGCGATGATCGACCACATCAACCGCACCCGGCCGCGGCACATCGTCACCCTCGAGGACCCGATCGAGTACCTGCACCCCGACCGCGAGGCGATCATCAACCAGCGCGAGGTCGGCTCCGACACGCGCAGCTTCGCCCGCGCGATGCGCCGCGTGCTGCGCCAGGACCCCGACGTGATCCTGGTCGGCGAGATGCGCGACGAGGAGACCGTGCGCACCGCGCTCTCCGCGGCGGAGACCGGCCACCTCGTCCTCTCCACCGTCCACACACTGGACGCGACGGAGACGATCAACCGGATCATCGATTTCTTCCCGCCCCATCTCCAGCACCAGGCGCGGGTGATGCTCGCCTCGACGCTGAAGGGGGCGATCGCGCAACGGCTGGTCCCCGACGTGACCGGCGACGGTCGCGTCGCGGTCTCGGAGATCCTCGTCGTCACCGGCCGCGTCCAGGACCTGATCCTCAACCCGGACGAGACCGGCAAGATCACCGAGGTGATCTCCGAGGGCGAGTACTACGGGATGCGCACCTTCGATCAGGCGCTGCTGGAGTACACGATGGACGGGCGCATCTCCGAGGAGGTCGCGATGCAGACCGCCTCCAGCCCGCACGACTTCAAGCTGATGCTGTCCGCGGGGGGCCAGCGCGCCAGCGGCATGGAGCAGGTCGGCGCGCCCGACGCCGAGCCGGCGCCGAGCGCACCTGCCGCCTGAGGCGGCGAGACGCCTGAAATTTCCCGCCCTCGGCGCCCAGCGCTCAAGGATCGAACTCCCGCTGACGACCTAAGTGGACGAGTGGTCGAATGAGAAAGGCGATCAACGAAAACCCCATGGTCCAGCTCGCCGTCGTCGGCGTCCTGCTGCTGGTGGTCGGCTTCGTCGTCTCGACCAGCGTGCTGAGCGGGGACGAGAGCACCGCACCCGCCGGCGATGACCCCGCCGCCGCCACGACGGAGTCGGCGGCCGCCGCAGGCGCAACTCCTCCGACGGCAGGCGTTTCCGACACTCCCGCCGTCGCGCCTACCGCGACCGGCACGCCGACGCTTCCCCCCGCCGAGGGCCCGCCGCTGCCGCGCGCCGTCGCCGGGGCCTACGAGTCCGGCGACGCGATCGCCCTGCTCGTCGTTCGCGCCGGCGGCGTTGAGGACCGCATGGTGCGCGACGCGCTCGACGGCCTGCGCGCCGTCCCCGGCGTCGCGGTCTTCGTCACCCGGGCCGAGGGCATCGCCCGCTACGTGCGCATCACGCAGAGCGTCAGCGTCGACCGCGTGCCGGCGCTGGTCGTCGTTCGCCCGCGCTGGGCGACCGGCGGCGTGCCGCTGGCCACCGTCGACTACGGCTTCCGCAGCTCGGAGAGCGTTGTGCAGGCGGTAAAGGACGCGCTCTACCAGGGGCGGACGGTCCCCTACCACCCCGGCTAGACCGGGGCGCAAGAGGAGCCCGCGATGGCGTCCGATGAGACCCGGCATCTGCGGCCCGTTCCCGGCGCCGACGAGGCGACGGCGCGCGAGCTGGAACAGGAGCAGAGTGGCACCCCCGGCCTGACGCCGCCGCTGACCCGCGGGCGCTCCAGCGGCTTCCTCACCGACGTGCTGGTCGAGCTGGGCTACGTCACCGCCGAGCGCGCCCAGCAGGCGGTCGCCGAAGCGCGGACAGCCAACAAGCCGCCCGAGGCGCTGCTCCAGCAGGCCGGTGCGATCACCGCCGACCAGCTCTCCCGCGCCCTCGCCGAGCGCTACGGCCTCGACCACATCGACCTCAACGACTTCCACGTCGACATGGCAGCGGCGAACCTGATCACGGTCACCACCGCCCGCCGCTACAAGGCGCTGCCGGTCGGCTACGTCGACAAGCAGACGCTGCTCGTCGCGATGTCGGACCCGGCCAACGTCCTCGCCGTCGACGACATCCAGATCGCGACCGGCCTGGACTGCAAGGTCGCGGTCGCCGCGGAAGAGGACGTCGAGGGGTTGATCGGCCGCCTCAACACGCTGCAGAGCGCGGTCACCGAAGCCGTCGTCGAGGCGGAGGAGGAAGAGGAGCAGGACCTCACCGACGTCAGCAACCTGCAGGCCTCCGCCGAGGACGCGCCCGTCGTCAAGCTCGTCTACAGCATCCTCGGCCAGGCGGCGGGCGAGGGCGCCTCGGACATCCACTTCGAGCCCGAGGAGGCGGACATGCGGGTGCGCTTCCGCATCGACGGCGTCCTGCACGAGGCGGCGCACGTGCCGAAGCGGATGGTCGCGGCGGTGATCTCGCGGGTGAAGATCATGAGCGACCTGGACATCGCCGAGAAGCGCATCCCCCAGGACGGCAGGGTCAGCGTCACGATCGACGAGCGCCCCGTCGACCTGCGAATCACGACGCTGCCGACCCAGCGCGGCGAGGGGGCGACGATCCGCATCCTCGACAAGAGCAACGCGATGATGACGCTCGACCAGCTGGGCATGGGCGGCACCGCACGGGAGCGCTTCCAGGCGGCCTTCCAGCAGGCCTACGGCGCGATCCTCGTCACCGGGCCGACCGGCTCGGGCAAGTCGACCAGCCTCTACGCGGCGCTCGCCGAGCTGAACCAGATCGAGAAGAACATCATCACGATCGAGGACCCGGTCGAGTACCAGCTGGCGGGAATCAACCAGATCAACGTCAACCGCAAGGCGGGGCTCGACTTCGCCACCGGGCTGCGCTCGGTGCTGCGCGCCGACCCCGACATCGTCATGGTCGGCGAGATCCGCGACGCGGAGACGGCGCGGATCGCGATCGAGGCCGCGCTGACCGGGCACATGATGCTCAGCACCCTGCACACCAACGACGCGCCGGGCGCCGTCACGCGGCTGGCGAAGATGGGGATCGAGTCCTTCCTCACCGCCTCCGCTGTGGACTGCGTCGTCGCCCAGCGCCTCGCCCGCCGCCTCTGCCAGCACTGCAAGCGGCGCGCGGTGATCCAGCAGGAGGTGCTGGCGGAGTCCGGCTTCCGGATCGGCGGCGAGCTGGAGGCCTACGAGCCGGTCGGCTGCGGGCGCTGCAACCAGACCGGCTACCGCGGCCGCTCGGGGATCTTCTCGGTGATGACGATGAGCGAGCGGATCAAGGACCTGACCGTCAACCACGCGGCGGAGGCGGAGATCACCGCCGTGGCGCGCGAGGAGGGGATGCTCACCCTGCGCGAGGACGGCCTCGACAAGGTCCGCTCCGGCCTGACGAGCATCGAGGAGGTCGTCCGGGTCACGACCTGAGGCCGGTGCAATCCAGCTTGCTACTCGAAAACGGGTATCGAGCTTCGGGCCTCTGCGGACGATCTAGATTCAGATGGAGGAATTCGACTTTGCATCGGTGCTCTCCTACATGGTCGAGCGGGAGGCATCCGACGTTCACATCACGGCGGGCTACCCCCCGGCCGTGCGCGACAAGGGCCGGCTGCTGCCGATGGAGGGCTACCCGGAGCTGACCGGGCAGGACACCCGCGAAGTCGTCTACAGCATCCTCAACGACGACCAGCGCAAGCGCTTCGAGAACAACAAGCAGCTCGACTTCGCCTACGCGGTCCCCAACGTCGCCCGCTTCCGCGTCAACTGCTACTTCCAGCGCGGCGCGGTCAGCGCCGCCTTCCGCCGGATCCCGCACAAGATCCCCAGCCTCGATGCGCTGGAGCTGCCGGAGGTGCTGCGCGAGTTCACCCGCAAGCCGCGCGGCTTCGTGCTGGTCACCGGGCCGACCGGGTCGGGCAAGTCCACCTCGCTGGCGGCGATGATCGACATCATCAACGCCGAGCGGGAGGAGCACATCCTCACGATCGAGGATCCGATCGAGTTCCTCCACAACCACAAGCGCTGCGTCGTCAACCAGCGTGAGATCGGCGCCGACGCGCCGGACTTCTCTCTCGCCCTGCGCGCCGCCCTGCGCCAGGACCCCGACGTGATCCTGGTCGGCGAGATGCGCGACCTGGAGACGATCTCCACCGCGCTGACCGCGGCCGAGACCGGCCACCTCGTCTTCGCCACCCTGCACACCCAGTCCACCTCCCAGACCGTCGACCGGATCATCGACGTCTTCCCCTCCGAGCAGCAGCAGCAGGTGCGGATGCAGCTCTCGATCGCCCTGCAGGGGATCGTCACCCAGCAGCTGCTGCCGACGGCGGACGGCGCCGGGCGCACGGTCGCCACCGAGGTGTTGGTCCCCAACCCGGCGACCCGCAACCTGATCCGCGAGGGAAAGACCCACCAGATCTACTCGGCGATCCAGACCTCCGGCTCGATCGGCATGCAGACGATGGACGCCGACCTGGCGCGGCTGGCGCGGACCGGCAAGATCACCCGGGCCCTGGCGGAGCAGCGCGCCGCGGTCCCGGAGGAGCTGAAGCGGCTGCTGGGCAGCGGCAGCGGCGGCGGCATGCCGCAACAGGCCGGGCCGCCGCCGGCGCAGCCGGCAGGCGCCTATGCGGGGCGGGGCTAGCCGATGGCCGCCTCCACCTTCGCCTTCCGCGCCGTCGACCTCTCCGGCGTCCCCTCGCGCGGCGAGCTGGAGGCGGAGTCCAAGGCGCAGGTGACGGAGCAGCTGCGCCAGCGCGGCCTGGTCGTCCTCGAGGTCTCCGAGAAGAGCTCGCAGCTCAACGTCGATGACATCTTCGCCCGCTTCCGCGGCATCTCGATGCGGGAGCTGGCGATCTTCTCCCGCCAGTTCGCGACCCTGGTCTCCTCCGGCATGCCGATGCTCCGCTCGCTGAGCACGCTGGAGGACCAGACCGAGGACGACATCCTGCGCGAGTCGATCGCCGGGGTGCGCGCCGACGTCGAGGCGGGCAGCTCGCTCGCCCAGGCGATGGAGCGCCACCCGAAGGCCTTCGACCGGCTCTTCTGCTCGATGGTCCGCTCCGGCGAGCAGTCGGGCCGGCTCGACGAGGCGCTCGACCGCATCGCCTTCCAGGTCGAGAAGCTCGACGCGCTGCGCCGCCAGATCCGCTCGGCGATGATGTACCCGGCGTTCGTCTTCGGCCTGGCGCTGGTCGTGATGCTCGTCGTCGTCGCCTTCATCGTGCCGATCTTCGCCGGCATCTTCGAAGAGATCGCCGCCGACACCCCTGGGGAGAGCTCTCAACTGCCGCTGCCGACGCGGATCACGATGGGCGTCTCCGGCGCGATCACCGGCTTCTGGTACATCGTGCTGCCGGCGCTGGTCGCGGCGACCGTCGGCTTCTTCCGCTGGAAGAAGACCGACGCCGGCCGCCGCGCCTGGGACCGCTTCAAGCTGCGCATCCCCTTCAAGATCGGCGACGTCGTGCAGAAGGCGGCGCTGGCCCGCTGGTCGCGCACCTTCTCCGGCACGGTCTCCTCCGGCGTTCCGATCCTGCAGTCGATCGAGATCACCGGCGAGACGTCCGGCAACTCCGTCGTCGAGGAGGCGATGGCCGAGGTCTACGAGTCGGTGAAGAGCGGCGGCACGATCGCCGGCCCGCTGGAGCGCAACGAGCTGTTCCCGCCGATGGTCGGCCACATGGTCGCGGTCGGCGAGGAGGGCGGCCAGCTGGAGAACATGCTCGGAAAGATCGCCGACTTCTACGAGGCCGAGGTGGACGCCAAGATCAAGGCCCTCACCTCCCTGCTCGAACCGCTGATGATCTGCTTCGTCGGCGGCATCGTCGGCTTCATCGTGATCGCGATGTACCTGCCGATCTTCGAGCTGTACGACAAGATCCGGTAGCGATCAGCCGTGGCGGAGGAGGCGGCGGACGGCTGACATCAGCTCGTCGGTGCGCTCGTCCTGCTTGGACTCCTCGGCTCCGATCACGCAGTGGTGGGCGTGGTCGGTGAGCAGCTCCAGGGCGACCTTGTCGAGGGCGGCCTGGACGGCTGTGACCTGGGTGACCACGTCGATGCAGTAGCGGTCCTCTTCGACCATCCGCTCGATGCCGCGCACCTGGCCCTCGATGCGCCGCAGGCGCCGTAGGACAGCCTCCCTGTTCTCGGTGTAGCCGCGGGTCTCGGGCTCGGCCGTCCTGGTCATCGTGGTGCGCTCCTCGGGTCGGCGGTGTCGATTGGGGGAAGGGCCTGTTCATGTGGCGCCGGCACGAGCGTCGCCGTGTGACCGCCGGTCTCCTCCTCGCCCTCGAACGCCTCGAAGGCCAGCACGACGGCGCCGAAGACCGCGGCGACCGCGAAGGCAGCCGCCACCGGCTTCGGCGGCAGGCCGCCGTGCACGCCGGTCTCGTGCATGACCGCGTGGCCGCGTCCACGGCGGATCAGCCAGCGGTTGACGGGGAAGGCGGCGACGCCGGCGATCGCCAGAGCCACGCCGAGCGCCCCCCAGAAGAGGACATCTCCCGCACCGGCCTCCATCGCGCCGGGGATCGCGAGCATGATCAGGTTGTCGACCGTCTCCATCAGGGCGATGCTGACCGTGTCGACGCTTAGCGCGATCGGGATCACCGCGGCGAGGGCCATGCCGGAGCGCAGCAGCGGCCAGCTGGTCAGGCTGTAGCCGAAGAGGAAGGCGAGCGCGACGGCGAGCGCGATCGTCCCGAGGTCCGAGAAGCCCAGCGAGGTGCCGATCACCATCCCCAGCACCTCGCCGATCGCGCAGCCGGTCAGGCAGTGGACGGTGGCGGTGAAGGCGATCGCGTTGAGCGCGGCGCCGCCGCCGGGAAGGGTGTCGTGCGCGTGCGTCCCGTCGCTCACAGCTCGCCCTCTTCGCGCAGCGCCCGGAAGCGGCGCAGCCGCAGCGCGTTGCCGACCACCGAGAGGCTGGAGAGCGCCATCGCGACGCCCGCGATCAGCGGGTTGAGCAGACCGGCGGCGGCCAGCGGCAGCGCCGCGACGTTGTAGCCGAAGGCCCAGCCCAGGTTTTGCTTGATCGTGCGCAGGGTCGAGCGCGAGAGGCGGATCGCGTCGACCGCGCCGCGCAGGTCGCCGCTGACCAGGGTCAGGTCGGAGGCCTCGATCGCGACGTCGGTGCCGGTGCCGATCGCCAGGCCGAGGTCGGCCTTGGCGAGGGCAGGGGCGTCGTTGACTCCGTCGCCGACCATCGCCACCACGCGCTCCTCGCCCTGGAGCCGGGCGACGACGTCGGCCTTGTCGGCCGGCATCACCTCGGCGATCGTCTCCTCTATCCCGACCTCGCCCGCCACCGCCTCGGCGGTTACCCGGTTGTCGCCGGTCAGCAACACGGGACGCAGCCCGAGTCCGTTCAGCTGCTCGACAGCCTCGGCGCTGGTCGGCTTCAGCGTGTCGGCGACCGTGAAGACGGCGCGCACGCGCCCGTCCCAGCCGGCAAGCACCGCGGTGCGGCCCTGTGCTTCCGCCTCCCGCCGGGCGGCGTCGAGCGGCTCGGGGAGCTCCATGCCCTCGTCTGCGAGCAGGGCGGGCCGGCCGGCGAGGACCCGTCGCCCTCCGACCACGGCCTCGACGCCGAGCCCCTCGTGGTTGGCGAACTCTGCGGCGGCGGGGAGATCGCCGAGCTTCTCGCGCGCCGCGGCGGCGATCGCCCGGGCGATCGGGTGCTCGGACGCGTCCTCCACCGTGCCGGCCAGCCGCAGCGCCTCATCGCGTTCCGCGCTGTCGACGGCCACGTCGACCAGGCTCATCGCCCCGGTCGTCACCGTGCCGGTCTTGTCGAGCACGACCGTGTCGACGCGGCGGGTCGACTCGAGGATCTCCGGCCCCTTGATCAGCAGTCCCAGCTGGGCGCCGCGGCCGGTGCCCACCATCAGTGCCGTCGGCGTCGCCAGGCCGAGCGCGCAGGGGCAGGCGATGATCAGCACCGCGACGGCGGCGGTGAAGGCGAAGGCCGAGCTCTCGCCCGCGGCAAGCCAGAAGGCGAGGGTGAGCGCCGAGAGGACGATCACGGCCGGGACGAACACGGCCGAGACCCTGTCGGCAAGCCGCTGCACCGGCGCCTTGCCGGCCTGGGCGTCGCTGACCAGGCGGGCGATCTGGGCCAGGGCGGTGTCGCCGCCCACCCGCGTCGCCCTGACCACCAGCCGGCCGCCGGAGTTGACCGTGGCGCCCGCGACCTCGTCCCCGGGCGCCACCTCGACCGGCGCCGACTCGCCGGTCAGCATCGACATGTCGATCGCCGAGGTTCCCTCCGCGACGACGCCGTCGGTCGCCACCTTCTCTCCGGGGCGCACCAGGAAGCGGTCGCCGACGGCGAGCTGTTCGACGGGGATGCGGCTCTCGCGCCCCTCGGCGTCGAGGACGGCGACGTCCTTGGCGCCCATCTCCAGCAGGGCGGTCAGGGCGGCGCCGGCGCGGCGCTTGGCGCGCGCCTCGAAGTAGCGGCCGGCGAGGATGAAGGTGGTGACGACCGCGGCGACCTCGAGGTAGATCTCGTTCGTGCCGGCGCCGCGCTCCGGGAAGAGGTCGAGGGTCATCGTCATACCCGGCATTCCCGCGTCGCCGAGGAACAGCGCGTACAGCGACCACAGCCAGGCCGCGAGCACGCCCATCGAGACCAGGGTGTCCATCGTCGCGACTCCGTGCTTGAGGCTCGTCCAGGCGGCGCGGTGGAACGGCCAGGCGCCCCAGACGACGACCGGCGTGGCGAGCTGCAGCGCCAGCCACTGCCAGTTCTCGAACTGCAGGGCGGGGACCATCGAGAGCAGCAGGACCGGGGCGGAGAGGGCGGCGCTGATAGCGACGCGGGTGCGCAGCCTGGAGGCATCGTCGTCGTGCGCGTGGCCGGCCTCTTCGCCGGTCGCAGCCTCCTCGGGGGCGGTGGGCAGCTCGGCCCGGTAGCCGGTCTCGGCCACGGCGTCGATGAGCGAGGCGGGCTCGAGCGCGGTGGGGTCGTAGTCGACCGTCGCCTTCTCGGTCGCGAAGTTCACCGCGGCCGCCTCGACGCCCTCGACCCCGGCGAGCCGCTTCTCGATCCGCGAGGCGCAGGAGGCGCAGGTCATGCCCTCGACCGGCAGCTCCAACCTGGTGCGCTCCGCGGTGGCCATCGACAGCAAGGTAGCACACCCCTAGGGGGTATAGTTGATGCGACGAGGGTCTGAAGACCTCACGAGCACAGCTGCCCGGGGAGGGGCGGCTACGGCCGCAGCACGCGGAACGTGACTTTCCGGCGCTGGGAGCGCGCGCCCTCGGCGTCGATCGCGACGAAGACGGCCAGGTAGCGGCCGGGCCGCAGCGCCCGCCGACCGCGCCGCGGCGGATGGCGACGGATCACGCCGGAGAAGCGGATGCGGTTGCGGCCGGCCCGGCCGCGGCGGTTGATCGCACCCGCCCGCGCCCAGCGCCGGCAACGCGGCCTGGTGCGGTTGCGGCGGGTGGGCCTGACGCAACGCCGCTTGCCCTTCCGCCCGATGACGCGCCCGGCGGCGCGGCGGAAGAAGGCGATCCTCACCCGGGCCGGCTCGCTGAGCGCGAAGCGGAAGGCAGTGCCGCGACGGCGTCCCTTGCGCCGCGGCTTGCGGGCGGTGAAGGCCTTGCGCGCCAGCACCACCTTGGAGAGGACGGGTCGCACGTTCGGCGGCTCGACCGGGGTCGGCGGGGGATCGCAGGCAGATGGGCGCTCGAAGGCGCCGATGTCGGGCGCCGACTCGCAGTTGCCGTTGCCGTCGAGCGAGCGGGAATTGCCGGCCAGGTCGAGCTCGCCGTCGGAGACGATCCCCGGGTCGCCGGCGTCGACCAGCGGCGAGGACTCGCCGGGGAGGTAGTCGCCGCCCAGCAGCGGGTCGCCGGCGACGTTGCTGCCCGACCCCACCGCGGGGACGGTGCCGCCGTTCTCGGTCGCGACGCTGTTGAAGCTCGAGTGCGAGGCGGTGATCGTGCCGCGGTCGGCGTGCAGCTCGGCGTCGTCGGCGTCGCCGCCGTCGGCGAGGACGGCGACCGAGTTGCGCAGGTCGACGTTCACCTCCGGCGCCCCCGCGTCGGAGTCCAGGGCGAGCACTGCGGTGTCGGGGTCCTCACCGCCTCCGGCGATAGTCGAGCCACGCAGGGCCAGGGAGATGTCGCCCCCTCCGGACGCCGTCTGCGCGAGCAGCGCAGTGGAGTCGATGGCTGCGTTGCCGGGGGAGGAGGCGATGAGGCTGTTGACGACCGTGGCCGACGTCGGCACGCCGAGCCCTCCGCTGGTCACGTGCAGGCCGCTTCCGGGTCCGCTGACACCACCGTCGCCTTCGAGGCGGCTGCGACGCACTTCGAGGTCCCCGCCGGCGAAACGGGCGGCGGTGCGAGATCCGCGTACCGTGGTTTCGATGAGCGCGACTTCCGCGCCCGATCCGGCTGCCATGCCGACGGCGAGGCTCTCGTCCTCGGCGGGCAGCAGCCTGGTGCGTGAGAACGTGGCCGTCGCCCCGGGGCCGAAGACACGTACCCCCTCTCCGGGCGTAGTGGCGGCGCTTGCGCCCCGGAAGGTGCTGCCGGTGACGTCGAGGTCGACCACCTTGTTGGTGTCGGCACCGACGATACGCAGCCCATTGCTTCCCCCACCGATGTTGCTGGTTTCCCCGGCGAGCGCAATCACATCCTCGATGTCGTAGGAATAGTTGCCATCGGTCGGACTGAGAATGAGTCCGTTGCCGCCGATCAAGCCATCGGACCCGATCGCGCGCAGGAAGCGCACCGAACCGCCTTTCTGCAGTGTCAGGGCGGTGCCCGCGGTCGGGGCGATCACCGTCGCGCCGGAGTCCGAGTCCAGCGTGCCCGGGCCGGCGCCGACGAAGTGAAGTCGCTTGTCGGTCGTGATCAATTCGTCGTAGACGCCGGCGGCGATGCGAATCTCGTCACCGTTTGTGGCAGCCGTCACGGCGTCGTCGATCGTCGTGTGCCCCACGTCGCAGCCGGGTTCCGCGGAGGGGACGCAGCGCACGGCCGCGCTCGCGGTCGAGGGGATTGCCAAGGCCAGTGTGAGCAGCGCCAGCGGCGCGAGTGTTCTTCTGTTCATGACCCTCCAACCTCGCGGGCAGCCAGGAATTACGGCAAACGTAGCGCGTTGAAGCATGCGCCGCAGGCGTGGCCCCCGGCGGGTCGCCTGCCGGGCGTGTACGTTTCGCCCCATGCCCTGCCTCGTCGCCCTGCTGGCGCTGATCTCGCCGCGGCTGGCGCTGTTCGCGATCTGGCTGTTCAGCGACCTGCTGAGCGATGCCTACGACAGCTGGCTCCTGCCGTTGCTCGGCTTCTTCCTGTTGCCCTGGACGACGCTCGCCTACGCGGTGATGTGGAGCCTCACGGACGGCAGCCTCGGCGTCGAGTGGTTCTTCGTCGTCCTCGGCTTCTTCTTCGACCTCGGCTCCTACGCCCAGGGCAACCGCCGCCGCGAAACTTGACGCCGTCCCGGCCGGCAGTCGTCTGGCATTGGCGCCGAAGATGGCTCCGCGATCCGCGTCGCGTTGTACCTTGAGCCCATGGAGACGAAGCGGCGAACCGGGAACTGGACTCCGGCGGGCGAGGCCGACCGTGCCGCTTTGCGGCGCGATTTCCAAAAGCTGACGCCCGCGCAGCGCGCTGAGCAGGCGATTGAGCTCTCGCGCTTCATGTCCCGGGTCGCAGAGGCGGGCCGCCGCCGGCGCGGTGCCTGAGCTGGACATCCAGGGGATCCTCGGCGAGCTTGCCGAGGGAGGCGTCGAGTTCCTGGTGATCGGCGGCATCGCGGTCGGCTACCACGGTTACGTTCGCGCGACCAAGGACGTCGACGTAGTGCCGTCCCCCGAGGCGCCGAACCTCGAAAAGCTCGCCGCCGTCCTGAAGCGCATTGATGCCCAGGTCGAAGGAGCGGACGAGCTCGGCGACGACGAGCTACCCGACCCGCTGGACCCCGATGCGCTCGCGCTTGGCGGCAACTGGGTGCTGCGCACCCGCCTTGGCCGGCTCGACGTTATGCAGTGGATCGGTGACGAAGCGCTCTGGGAGAAACTCGCCGCGTCTGCGGTCGGGGACGAGATCGGTGGCGTTCAGGTGAGGCTGGTCGGCTACGAGGACCTCGTCGCTCTCAAAGAGCAGGCCGGACGACCAGAGGATCTGCTCGACTTGGAGCGGCTTCGCCACGCACGGACATAGGTTGAGGAATGGATCGTTGTTCGACGACACCTACGGCTGCTACGCACTTCGAGCCGGGCACGCACGTCTTCGCCCGCAGGACAGAGAAGCGAGCTGGTGCGGGCCGACACCTAGGATGTTGCCGTCCGCCCGGTGCTTTCGATGTTTCCGGCAAAGATCGGGCATAGGGTCGAAAGCACCCTCATCCACCACCAAGGAGGCTCGAATGGCAGCAGAGAGCAAGGCGACCACCGTCTGGCAGGGCGACCTGCCGAGCGGCCGGGGCACCACGACCGTCGCCAGCGGCGTCTTCCCCGAGTTCGAGGTCAGCTGGCCGGCCCGCACCGAGCGCACCTCCGGCACGACGAGCCCCGAGGAGCTGCTCGCCGCGGCGCACTCGGCCTGCTTCTGCATGGCGCTCTCCAACGTGCTGGCCCAGGGCGGCAACACGGCGGAGCAGATCGAGGCATCGACCGCCGTTAGCTTCGTGCCCGGCGAGGGGGTCAAGTCCTCGAGCTTCACCGTGCGCGGCCGCGTCCCCGGGCTCGATCAGGACGGCTTCGAGCAGGCCGCCCGCGACGCGAGCGAGAACTGCCCGATCTCCCAGGCGCTCAAGGGCAACATCGAGATCAGCGTCGAGGCGAACTTGGACGGTTAGCGGGAGCGCGCCCCAGCACGGGCGCAGGGATACGCACCGCGCCTAGCCCCACCCTCCACGAAGGAGGCGATCACGCCCGGCCACCCGCTCTGGCTCTCGGACCGGGTCGCGACACCGGCTGGACGTTTGGCGGGGACGGGGGTGGACGTTCGTCGGTGGAGGGGCGGTGAGGCGGGTTATGGCAACCCCGAGGGGTCGATGGAGGTCGGGATCGGGTCGAAAGCGGGGGTTGGTGCCGAGTTCTCGTGGCTCGGACCTCGATTTTTCGTAGCGATGGGCCAATAGTTGTGGGGATTTAGCGGGGTTTCCTGTGGTCGATAACCGGGGTGATGAGAAAGGAAATGCCAGTGCCCCGGTGTCAAAGGCAAACCCGCCGCGAGGCGGGGGCGCAAAGCACTCGGGGCTCCCAATGCGGGAGTCGGCCGGGCTGCCACCGGGGTCGAGAGACCTTCAGTGGGGGACAGCTGCGGGGTTCTGGCGCAAACGATAGGTCCATAGGAGGTACCTATGTTCGTGCAGAATCTCCGTAGGCGGGCAGCTGGCCGCCTCAGCGGCGAGAGCGAGTCTGGCTTCACGCTGGTCGAGCTGCTCGTCGTCATGCTGATCCTCGGCCTGCTGGCCGCGATCGCGATCCCGTCCTTCTTCAACCAGAGGGACAAGGCTACCGACGCGGACGCGAAGGCTGCTGTTCGTACGGCGCAGACGGCGATGGAAACGTATGCGACCGACAACAGTGGTGAATACACCGACGCGACAGCCGACATCCTGGATGGGATTGAGGAAACGCTGACCGACGCCGACATCCAGCTGACCGACGCGAGCGGGACCGCTGTGACGCCAGACGCCGCCTCCTACAGCGTGGCCGCCGTTTCGGGTACGGACAATATATTTGCGATCAACAGGGCAAGCGGGGGTACCGTGACGTACACGTGCACCGATGCTGGCACTGCTGGTTGTCCGGGCTCAGGTGGTGGGGAAGGCACTTGGGCTGAGTAGTCCAAAGCCGTTCCTAATCGCGTTAGTCCACAAAAGGGCGGGCCTTCGGGCCCGCCCTTTTTTTTACGCATTTTGGGCGGACGTTTGGCTAGGCAACCAGGACGGGTCCTTGCCTAACCGCCGAACTCGCGTGCCCGCCACTCAAGTCGCGGGCGTCGCGGTCGATCTATTGAGTTACGCATGCGTGTGCGACTCCTCGACATCCTGATCCAAGCCCGCCGCCGAGTCTCTTCCGAGCGCGGCTTTGCGGTGCCGACCGTGATGCTGATGATGGTCGCCGCGATGGGCGTCGCCAGCGTCGGCGTGATGACCTCGGTCCAGGGCCAGAGCGGCACGGTCCGCGACCAGGGCGGCAAGGCGGCGCTCGCGACCGCCGAGTCGGGCGTTAGCCAGGCGCTGCTGCACTACAACCGCGGCGTGCCCCCCTGCGCTCCGGCCTCCGCGGGCGAGTGGTGCGGACCGGTGACCGGGATGACGGTCGACGGGGGCGCCGTCTCCTACTGGGCGCGGCTGGCAGAGGGCGAGACCGAGTGCGGCGTCGGCAACGAGGTCGAGTGCGTGGAGGTCGTCTCCACCGGAACGTTCAACGGCGTGACCCGGCGGGTGCAGGTGATGGCCGCTTCGGTGCCGACCGAGGGGAGCGGCGGCGGCGGTCCCTTTGCCTCTGCCAGCGTCCTCTCCAAGGAGACGATAACGCTCGACTCGAACGCCATCATCCACACCGGGACGTCGACCGACGGTGCCTTCGACCTGAACAGCAAAGCGCAGCAGTGCGGCCCGGCCAGCGTCGGGATCGGCGATGACATGGAGACCGAGTCGAACGCCAAGTGGATGGAGAACACAGACTGCAGCGAGCCCGAGCTGGACCCCGAATCCGTCCCCGAGGCGCAGCTGACCCTCCCCGCAGTGAACCAGGGGGACGCGCCGACCAACAACGACAACGCCCGCTTCTTCGACGAGGACCCGATCAGCGGCAACAAGCAGCACGCCTGCTGGAACGGAGTAGACGGCAACGGCAATCCGGCAACCAGCGACTGCGGTGAGCGGGAGCTGCTGGTCAACAGCAACAGCTCGGTCACCCTGGGCGGTTCCGTCTACAGCTTCTGCAGCCTCACCCTGAAGAGCAACAGCTCCCTGCAGATCGCGGCCGGGGCGAGCGTGACGATCTACTTCGACTCGCCCGAGAACTGCAACTACTCGTCCCCGGCCATGCAGCTGGATATGGATTCGAATACGGAGATCACCTCGGCAACCGGAGAGCCGACCAGCCTGGCGATGCTGTTCGTCGGCTCGGAGTCGATCGAGACCCGGATCCTGATGAACAGCAATACCGAGGTGGACGGGTCCTGCGCGCAGACCTTCGTCATCTACGCCCCGCTCAGCGAGATCGAGCTGAACAGCAACTCCAAATTCTGCGGAGCGATCGCCGGTAACTCGGTCCATCTCGACTCCAACGCGGAGATCTGGTCGGCAACCGGTACGGAGAGCTTCGAGTTGCCGGAAGTCGATCTACCCGATACGCCGGATCACTACGAGCCGTACCGCTTCGTCGAGTGCGGCGCCGCGCCGGCGTCGCCGCCTGACGCCGGCTGCTGAGGCCATGGAGAGATTGCGGACAGCGGCCGGGGCGCTGCGCCGCGGGGAGCGGGGCTTCACGCTGGTCGAGCTGCTGCTGGCGGCGACGATGGGGCTGGTCGTCGTCGGCGGCGCGGTGACGATCTTCATCGGCGCGATTCGCAGCGAGCCGCGCGTCGCCGGCGAGGTCGCCTCGATCCAGCAGGCGCGGGTCGCGATGGAGCGGCTGACGCGGGAGTTGCGCCAGGGCCTCGACGTGCCGACCGCGACGGCGAGCCAGCTGGAGATCATCACCTACGTCAACGAAGCGAGTTGCGATGGCGCCCCCTCGAGCACCAAGATCCCCTGCCGGGTCACATACACCTGCGCTGCCGGCGCCTGTTCTCGCGTTGTCGCCCAGCCGGACGGGACGGCGCCGGGGGGATCGACCCAGGTCATCAACGGTCTCGCGAGCGATGACGTCTTCAGCTACGGGACGAGCGCTTCCACGCAGGCTGCGACTTGCGATGGGGCCAGTGCTACCTCCCCGGTTTTCGTATGCGTGTCGCTGCAGATTGCCGGCAGCGGAGACCCGATCGTTCTGAGTGACGGCGTCGTGCTGCGCAACCCGGCTGAGGAGGAATCGTGATGTCCGCCCGCGCCGAGGACGGCCTGACGATCGTCGAGGTGGTCGTCGCCGGGCTGCTGCTCGTGGTCAGCGGCCTGGGCGTGCTCGGCATCGTCGACGCCGCGACCCGCAACACGTTTCGCGCCGAGCAGAGCCAGGTCGTCGCCAACGTGCTCCAGGCGGAGATGGAGAAGCTGAAGCAGCTCCCCTACTCCGAGGTGGCGCTGACCGAGCTGCCGGTCCACTCGGGCGGGCAGAACGACCCGGACTCCCGGGTCGCCAACACGACCTTCTTCTACACCGGCCGCGACGGCACCGGCCTGAAGCCGCTCGTCTTCAACGGCGCCGCGAACGGGGCCGAGACGATCGAAGGCGGCACGGTCGAGTCCGGCCCGGAGCCCTTCCAGGTGGAGAACGTGAAGGGCGAGATCTACCGCTACGTCGTCTGGGACACCTGTCCCTCCTCGCTCTGCCAGGACGGCCGCTACCTGAAGCGGGTGATCGTCGCGGCCAAGCTCGACCCGACCGCGCCGGGCGGCGCCGCCCGGCGCTACCAGGAGGTTCAGGGCCAGGTCGTCGACCCTGCGGCGGAGCCGTCCACCTTCCCCGGGCAGCAGCCGGGCGGCAGCGACACGGTGCCGTGGACGCTGTGGCTGACCGACACGTCGTGTGACCAACCGACTCGGCAGCCGCTGCCGACCACCGACGGCGACCACCAGACCCACAACACCCGCGGCGAGTGCGAGGACGGGCTTCAGGAGGGCGTCAACGAGCCGGGCGCTCCCGACCTGATGTGGTACGCGGCGCCGCCGCTTCCAGGAGAACCGGTGGTCGATCCGGACATATACGACTACAAGTACGACTACGCGACAGATCTCTCTGCATCCGAAGGCGCTGACACCGGCCTTCAGCTGCTGGTCGGCGGCGACTGCGGGGCGATGACGCAATACGCCGGCGGCGTCGCCACGGCGCCGGACACCGACGAGACTCTCTTCCAGAAGGTCCACCGCTGGCTTAGCCCGCCGATCCCGGTTCCGGCCGGGAGCGATGATCTCCTCCTGACCGGGGGCGGCACGCTCACCCTATGGACGCAGATGGTCGGCGCATCTGGACAGCAAGCGAGGCTCTGCGTCTGGCTTTTCGTCAGGACGGAGACGGAAACGACCGTGACGGACACGCTGCTCTATGACCTTTCGCCCCCGCCCAAGCTCTATTTCGACCATCTGGAGACGACCTGGCCACACGGCGGGCTCGACCGGGTCTCGGTGCCGCTCAGCTTCGGGCACGCCGGCGAGGGCGGCGCCGTGGTCCTGCCGGAAGGCTCGCGGCTGGGGCTGGCGCTCGCCGTCGACGACGACAGCCCCAACGGGCTCGCATTCCACTACGACGACGTCAGCTTCGAGAGCCGACTTCAGGTGGAGACGACCGGAGCGCTGCCGCCCGGCGTTGGGGAATGAGCTTCCGACGCGGCTGAGAGCAACCCCCCGCCGCTAAACCCGCGGTGGGGGGAGACCGATACCGGTCCGGAGCCTTCAGGGAGAAGGCGACCCACTTGGACCAGACGATGTCAGCGATCCTCCTCTTCCCGGCCGGCCTGCTCTTCGGCAGCTTCCTGACCGTCGTCGCCCACCGGGTGCCCCGTGGCGAGTCGGTTGTCGGCGGGCGCTCGATGTGCCCGGCCTGCGGGGCGCAGATCGCCGCCCGCGACAACGTGCCGCTGCTCTCCTGGCTGTGGCTGCGCGGCCGCGCCCGCTGCTGCGGAGAGCGGATCCCGGTTCGCTATCCGCTGACCGAGCTGGCGACGGCGCTGCTGTTCGCGGCGACCGCGCTGGTCTACGCGGACGACGCGGTGATGCTCGTCCTCGGCCTCGCCTTCGCATCGACCCTGGTCGCGGTGACGCTCACCGACCTGGAGCTGCGGCTGATCCCCAACCGGGTGCTGCTCATCTCCGCGGTCGCCGGCGTCGCGCTGGCCGCGGCGCTCGACCCCTCGAGCCTGCCGGAGCGGGCGATCGGCGCGATCGCCGCCGGCGGGCTGCTGTTCGCCGTCGCGCTCGCCTACCCGAAGGGAATGGGCCTCGGCGACGTGAAGCTGGCCGCGGTGATGGGCCTCTACCTTGGGCGGTCGGTGGGGGCGGCGCTGCTGATCGCCTTCCTCGCCGGTTCGCTGGTCGGCCTGGGGCTGATCGCCCGCCACGGCGCCGGGGCCCGCAAGCGGGCGATCCCCTTCGGCCCCTTCCTGGCGCTGGGCGGGGTCGCGGGCCTGCTGGCCGGCCCGGAGATGGTCGACTGGTACCTGGAGACCTTTTCCTAGAAATAAGTAATGCAGGGCGAAAGGTTCGGGAGATCCGGTCGATCTAGACGGGGCGGGCAACGAGCCCGCAACTCGCGCGAAAGAACCGATGCTCTCCAAGAAGAAGAAGAAGACAAGCTCAGTCGTCGGCCTCGAGATCGAGGGGGACGGGATCGCCGCCGCCGAGGTGAGCGTCAACGGCAGCGCCCGGGTCGAGGCCAGCGGGCTGATCGACCTGGAGCCCGGGATCGTCGCCGAGGGCGAGGTGCTCGCTCCCGAGCCGCTCGCCGAGGCGCTGCGCGCCGTCTTCTCCAAGAACAAGCTGCCGAAGGACGTGCGGCTGGGGATCGCCAACCAGCGGGTCGCGGTGCGGACGCTGCGGCTGCCGCTTATCGAGAATCCCGAGGAGCTGGACACCGCGGTCCGCTTCCAGGCCCAGGACGAGATCCCGATGCCGATCGAGCAGGCGGTGCTCGACTACCAGGTGGTCGGCCGCTACAACGACGACGACGGCGCCCGCCGCATGGACGTGGTCGTCGTCGCCGCCCGCCGCGACATGCTCGCCCGCTTCGTCGACTCGGTCAACGGCGCCGGCCTCAACCCTGTCGGCTTCGACCTCGCCGCCTTCGGAATGATCCGCGCGCTGGCCGACCGGGACGGCGCGGAGCAGGCCGGTTCCGACGGGGAGCGGCCCTACGTGCCCGCGACCCTCTTCTGCCACGTCGGCGACGTCACCAACCTCGCCGTCGCCCGCGGCTCCGCCTGCCTGTTCACGCGCGTGTCTCCCTTCGGGCTGGACGAGATCGCCGCCGACGTCGGCGGCGAGGAGATGCCCCGCGAGCACGCCCGCCAGTGGGTCTTCCACGCCGGCCTGGAGCGGCCGGTCGAGGAGATCGACGGCGACCCGGAGGCGGTGACGGCGGCCCGCGAGGCGGTCGAGTCGGGCGCCGGCAGGCTGGTCGACGAGCTGCGCCTCTCGCTCGAGTACTACGGCGCGCAGGAAGGCGCGCAGGCGATCGAGCGGATCGTTCTCTGCGGGCCCGGCAGCACCATCCCCGGTCTTCCGGCGCTGGTCCAGGAGGCCCTCGGCCAGCCGGTTGACGCGGCCCTTCCCGGCGCCCTCTCCGGCTTCGACCCCGCCACAGCCGCCCGGCTGACCCTCCCCTACGGCCTCGCCCTGGAGGAGTAGAGCGTGCGCCCCGTCAACCTGATCCCACCCGAGCAGCGGCGTGGCACCGCCGCGGCTTCGCGCACCGGGCCGCTCGCCTACGCGCTGGTCGGCCTGCTGTGCGTGGCGCTGCTGGGCGTCGTCGCGCTGGTCGTGACCGGCAACCAGATCGCCGACCGCGAGGCGGAGGCGGCGGAGCTGGCGGCGGAGGAGCGGGAGCTGCAGGCGGAGGCGGAGCGGCTGCGCGGCTACACCGAGTTCCGCTTCGCGCGGCTGGCGCGCCTGGCGACGGTGAAGAGCCTCGCCGAGAGCCGCTTCGACTGGGAGCGGGTTATGCGCGAGCTTTCGCTGGTGCTGCCGTCCAACGTCTGGCTGACCTCGCTGAGCGGCTCGGTCAGCGCCGAGGTCAGCGCCGAAGGGTCTTCGGGGTCTTCCCTGCGCAGCGGCATCGCCGGCCCCGCCCTCTCGATGGACGGCTGCGCGACGGGCCAGGACGCGGTCGCCGGCTTCATCACGGCGCTGCGCGACATCGACGGCGTGACCAGGGTCGGCTTCGAGAGCTCTGAGCTGCCGGAGGAATCCGAGGGAGGCGGCTCGGGTGGTGGCGGCGGTGGTGGCGGAGGTGGCGAAGAGTGCCGCACCCGCTCCTTCATCGCCCAGTTCAATGTCGTCGTCGCCTTCGACGCGGCACCGGTCCCGCTGAGCGCCGATTCGGAGGTGGCGCCCGCCCCGGCGCCCGCGCCGGAGGAAGAGCCTTCCGACTCCGAGGCGACTCCCGCCTCCAACACCGGGGAGGGCGGCTGAGATGACGGTGAACAGCCGCACGATCCTCGCCGTGCTCGCCGTTGCCGCGGCCGCTGTCGCCTTCTGGCTGCTGCTGCTCTCGCCGAAGCGCGAGGAGGCGGCGAAGGCCGCCGAGGAGGTCGAGCGGCTCGAGTCCTCGGTGCAGAGCGCCCGGGCCGAGGTGCTGGTCGCCCAGCAGGCGAAGCGGACCTTCCCGCAGGACTACCAGCAGCTTGTCGTCCTCGGCAAGGCGGTGCCTGCGGGCGACGAGTCGGCGGCGCTGCTGGTCGAGCTGGAGCGGGTCTCCGAGCGTGCGGGCGTGAAGTTCCAGAGCATCGCCCTGGAAGGGGGTGGCGGCGACGCTGAACCCGTCCCCGCTCCCGACCTGACCTCGGGCGAGCCGAGCGTCAGCGATGTGCCGGGCGAGGAGGGGGTGACCCCGATCGCCGCGCCGACCGAGACAGCCGCCGCGCTGATGCCGCTGGGCGCCTCGGTCGGACCGGCCGGGCTCGGCGTGATGCCCTACTCGCTCACCTTCCGCGGCAGCTTCTTCAGCGTCGCCGACTTCATCGCCGGCATCGACGGGCTTGTCGACGGCAAGCAGCAGAGCGTCGCGGTCGACGGCCGCCTGATCACGATCGACGGCTTCGCGCTCTCGCCGGATCCCGAGAAGGGATTTCCCAAGCTGCAAGCCGACTTCCAAGTGACCACCTATGTCTCACCACCCGGCCAGGGCCTGACCGCAGGCGCGACGCCCGGCGGCCCGGCGCCGGCGGGCGAGGCGACCCCCGTCGCGACCACGACTCCGTGACCCGATGAAGCTGCCCAGGCCGAACATCAAGCTCCCCGACCTGAAGCGACCGGACCTGAGCCTGCGAGGCCGCGGCCCGCGCCTGGGCGGCCCGCGGATCGACCTGCCGAAGCCGGTCGCCGACCTCTACGCCGACCTGCGCGACAAGCGCCTGCTGCCGGTGATGGCGGCGCTGGTCTTCGCGATGATCGCGGTCCCCTTCGTGTTCGGCAAGTCGAGCGACGTCGATGACGTCCCCGCTGCGGCGAGCGCTCCGCCGCCCGCCGCGGCCGGCCCCGGTGCGCTGACCGTCTCCGCCGCGCCCGATCCCGGCCTGCGCGTCTATCGCAAGCGCCTCGGGGGCGAGGAGAGGAACCCCTTCGACCAGCAGTACACCAGCGTGCCGCAGAGCGCCCAGCTGAAGAGCACGACCTCCACCGCCGGCGGGGGCGCCGGCGGCGACGAGAGCGCCACCATCACGTCGAACGTCCCGGAGTCCACGCCTGAAGGGGTAGATACGGACGCTGGGCCCGGTGGAGGGAGGCCGGACGCCGAGCCGCGGGAGTTCCCGCCCGGCACCACGTTCTTCGGCTTCCGCCCGGACGTGCGCTTCGGCGAGGCCGGCTCCGGAAAGCTCGGCCGACGCGACGAGCTGGCGATCGGGACCGTGCTGCCCAAGAAGCAAGGGGCCCTGGTCTTTCTCGGCGTCACCGAGAACGGCAAGCGCGCTCTCTTCCACGTCTCCAGGCGGATCGTCACCGTGAAGGGCGGCGGCAGCTGCCTGGGCGGCAAGCAGAGCTGCGAGATCCTCTCGCTGAAGAAGGGGGAGGCGGTCACCCTGGTCGGCGCCGAGCCGCTGCCCGTCTACCGCCTGGCGATCGTCGACATCGCGCTGGTCGAGGTCGAGGAGAAGAACCGGAACGCGAAGGCCGGCTCCTCCGGCCTGCGCGAGTCGCTCGGCTCCCTGCAGCGAGTGCAGCGCCGCTTCAGTAAGTAAAGCCACGGCGCTACACTTGTTGAAGTCGGTGTTCCCGCTTCGGGGACGCCCGCTACCACGCGAGCATCGAATGAGCGCGATCAGCAACTCCCTTTGTCCCGTCTGCCGCACGGCGGAGGTGATCTCCGGCAAGTGGACGCTGCTGGTGATCCGCGACCTGGCCGCGGGCAGCTGCCGCTTCTGCGAGCTGGAGCGCTCGCTGGAGGGGATCAGCCCGCGCACGCTCTCGCTGCGGCTGCGGGCGCTGGAGGAGGAGGGGATCGTCGAGCGCCGCACCTTCCCCGAGGTGCCGCCCAGGGTCGAGTACGTGCTGACCGAGAAGGGCGAGGCCCTGGTCCCGCTGATCGAGGACATGCGCAACTACGGCAAGCGCTGGCTGTCCGTTTCGGAGGGCGAGCGGGCGACCGCCGCCGCCTGACCGGCTGAACGTCCCGGAGTCCCCTCCATAGCGTGGACTCGGGGACGTTCGCGGAGGCGTTTGGCTGCAATTCGGCGTGCAGCGGCAGGAGCGCCCGTAACCCGGGTGAAGCCGGGGACGTGCGCGATCCCGTCCTCTCCGAGTCCCTCCGCCAGCTCGCGGCGGAGGCGGCCACCCGCTTCAGCTCGCTGGTCGCGACCGGGGAGCAGATCCCCTTCGACGTCGCCGAGGACGCCGGCGAGGACTCGCCCTTCTACCGCTACGTGCCGCTCACCGCGCGCTTCGTCGCCGAGCGGGAGGGGGAGCTGCGCTCGCTGCCGTCCTTCGGCTCGGCCTGCGGCGCGGTCGAGACGGCGGAAGTCGCGGCCCCCTACCTGGAGGCGCGCGGCGAGCCGGTGCCCGCCGAGGGCGGCGAGCGAGCTGCGCGGATGCTGGTCCGCTTCCTCTCCGACCTCTGGGAAGACTGCGCCGAGTTCTCGCTCGACAGGCGGCGCCTGGAGCACGCGCTCCATGTCCTCGACTCCGAGGCGCGCGACGTGAGCGAGGCGGACGTGCTGATTGCGCCGCTGATCGGCCTGACGATGCCGCCCGCGAAGCTTCAGCTTCCGAGCGGCGTGCGCGTGGTGCGCGCCGACACCGTCGACGCGCCGATCGATGCGATGCGCAGCGAGGGGATGGCTCGCGCCGCCTGGGAGCCGCAGTTCCTCGCCCTCGCCGAGCAGGGCGAGGGAGCGGAGAGCGGCGCCGAGGCGCTGCGCCAGCTGCGCGAGCTGATCAGCGTGATGAGGCTCTTCAAGGAAGGCGGAGTCGGGCTTGGTCCCTACGCGTTCGCGCCTACGGGTGAGGGGAACTGGAGGCGGGTTGCCACCGGCGCTCCGGCGCCGCGCGCGGGCGGCTACACGCTGACCGAAGTCGAGGCGGAGGAGCTCGCCGCGCTGGCGAAGGCGCTGGAAGCGCAGCCGGACGCCGACGGATCGCTCTCCTGGGCGATCGCCCGCTTCGAGATGGGCTGCGGCCGGCCGACTCCGCTGGAAGGCTTGAGCGACCACCTGCTGGCTTTGCGCGCGGTGCTGGAGGGCCACGGTCCGGTCGGCGCCTCCCTGCCGATGCGCGCCGCGGCGCTGTTCGCCGGAGACATGGACCGGGTCGAGACCCGCGAGAAGGTGGAGCATGCGATGGCGCTGGAGCGCCGGTTGATGAGCGGCGCCGAGCCGGAGGAGCCGGAGCTGGCGGTCTGGGTCGAGGAGGGCGTTCGCTCGATGCTGCGCGACGTGGCGCTGGGCGAGCTGGGCGCCGACGTCGGCGCCGCCGCCGACGACGCCCTGATCACGTCGGGTCTCGCCGAAGGCGACGGCACGATGACCGAGGACTTCGAGGATGTCGCGATTGACGCCGGAGAGACAGACCTCCAGGCCGCGGGTCCTGTCGCACGGAGTCCGCTCCCGGCCGATTGGCCGGTATCGGACTCCGCACACCACCCGCGGATAGAAGAGGACTCCGACCCGAATTTCCTCGATCGTGAGCAGGAGGATGAGCAGCCAACCCGAATTCTGGAGCCTATGCCTATGGACGATGACGAGATTCGAATTCAAGCCGTTGATCGCGAGGCGCCGGCCGAGGAAGAGAGGCTGGGCAGGCGCAGCGACTGGCTGCGCGAGGTGTCGCGGGGCAGGGGGGAGACCCTGGAGTGGCCCGCCGACGAGGAGGGCGAGGAGCGCCCACCGCCGCAGCACCGCGAGCGCATCGACACCCCTCGCGTCCGCCACTTGTTCCCGGTGCCCGAGGACGCCGACTGGCAGGTCCGCGAGCTGAACTACGACCGCCGCCGCGGCAGCGCCGCAAGCTAGCGCTGGGACTCCTCACCAGGTCGCCAGCGACTCACGGATCGATGTGCGCTGCGCTTCCGCGGTGAGCTCGACGAACGTCTCACCCATCGCCTTTGCGTAGTCGCGGCACTTCTTGCTGACGCTGCGCGGCTTCTCGTTCGCCGTTGCCTCCAGGCACGGGGTGGTGAGGTCGTTGACGAAGAAGCCGCCGACGTGGGCGCGCGGGACGGTCGCGGGGGCAGCGGAGCGCCCGTCCGCACGGACGACCTCCCGGTCGGAGGTCCGGGCGACTATTTGCCCGGCGAAGCGCTGGTCACCGTTCCCTCGCAGGATCGGCGCCCTGACCGGGAAGGAGACCCGGTAGGAGAAGGCGCGGCCGGTGTTCCAGGTGCCGTCGCCGTTGCCGGAGTCGGCGCCGCCACCCTTGCCGTCGAACTCGATGCGGGCGACGAACTCGTCCACCATGCCGCTCTTGCCGAGCTTCGCGGCCTCCTCTTCGACCACGGGGCGGAACCACCCGGCGGGCCAGTCCGCCGCCAGCCCGTAGAACTCGTCTCGCACCTGCTGCCAGTCGTTGGGGAAGAACTTCTTTGTGTCGACGCCCTCGAACAGTTTGCCCATATCGACCAGCGTGGTGCGGTTGGACAGCCAGTCCTTGCGGCCGGGGTACTTGCAGCCGAAGTAGAGGTCTGTGTGCTTCAGACCCATCGCTTGCACGCGCGCCGTGATCTGCTTTGGGCCGTAGGTATTGAGCAGCGACTCGTGAGCGCGGTTGAGCGATTCCCACAGACCCCGCTGCAGCGTTGTGCGCAGGGATGAGTCGTAGTTCTGGGTGTTGCCGCCCTGCCCGTTGCACCAGACCGCGTCCGGGTTGCCTTTGGGTGCCGTCCAGGTAATCGAGTCCGCGTCGAGGTCCGCCTTGTTGCGGTCGAGCAGGTCCATCACGTAGAGGTGCGGGACCAGCTTCAGGACGCTCATCGGCTGGTAGCGATTGCGGTGTGCGAGGCCGACGTGGGTCGGCCCGCCGACTCGCTTGGCGAAGACGCCGAAGAAGCCGGAGCGGTAGGGGCTCTGGCGGACGACCGAGCGCAGTCGCGCCGTCTCCCCCTGCGCATTGTCGATCATCACCGCGGCCCAGCGGTTGCCGTAGCGCTCCAGGTCGGTGATCCGCACCGCGTTGGAGGCGACCAGCTTGGCGAGCCGCGATTGGCTCATGCCGTAGGCGTGCAGCGTGAACACGCCCTCGTTGCGGACCATCACCACGGACAGCTTCCCCTTGCTGGGCCGCTCGATGTCGATCAGGCGGGCTCCGTGCTGCTCGGCCTTCTTCTGCACGAAGGCGGGCGAGACGTTGACATACCACCACCAGGCGCTGCCGTCGACCCCCTGGTTCTTGATGCCGACGTAGCTGTAGCGGCGCTTGCCGCCCACCACGTAGGTGTCGAGATCTATCAGCCTGATCCCGTGCTTGTTGATGTCCGCCTTCACCTGCGCCGGGGTGAGGTCGTAGTTCCACCACCAGCCCTTGGCTGCGTCGCCCTGGTTGCGGACGGTGGCGATCGCGAAGCGGCGCTTGCCGCCGACCGTGTAGGGCTCAAGGTCGATCAGGCGGCGGTCGCCGCCCTTGGTTATCGAGACGACCTGGTCGCGGGTCTTGCCGTACCACCAGCCGCCGGCGCGCGAGTAGGGGCCGCTGTTGCGCACGAACGCCCCGGTGAACCGGTAGGGGTTGCGCCGCTCGACCTCGACGTCGGTCAGCCGCCAGCCCTCGGCGCGCAGGGCGTTGACCTGGCTCTCGCTGCGGTTCTTCCACCACTGCCAGCCGGTCGGCTGGGAGAGGTTGCGCTCCGGGTCGACCGCGGCGGCGCCCGCTGTCGCCGGAGCGATCGGAGAGGCGGGAGAGAAGGCAGAGCTCGCGAGGCAGGCGATGGCAAGCGCCAGGGCGAGAGCGAGCTTGGGAAGGGACGTCGGTGAGATGGCCGGGATGCGTCGCATCGATGCAGTCCTTTCGGTGGGGCGGTCGGCGTTCATGCCCGTCCAACCGCTCGGCCGCGGCGGAATTACGCAGCCGACGAAAAACGCGACAGCATCAGTCGACGACGAGCGTGGCCTCGGCGGCCCCACGCAGCTCCGCCACTCGCTGGGCCTCGTCCCCCAGGTCCTCGCGCGAGATTCGCCGGAGCTTCTCGACCGTGACCTCGGCCTTCCTGCCCTTCGCCTTGACCCTCCAGATGCCGGCCAGGCGACCGTCCTTCAGCACCGCTCCGGGGCTCGCCACGGGCCGGAACAGCCGCTTGCGCAGCTCGGGATCGGGTGCGATCAATGTCCGATTCGGCTTCTGCAGGAACGGATCTCCTGGCGGAATCAGGCGGGTTCCCTCCGCGGCGGGCGGCGAGGAGAGTGCGTCCAGGTCATCGCGCATCAGCCATCCCTTGCTCTTGCCGACACGCACTTCGGCGGCCTCATCTGCGACCTCGGCCCAAAGTCGACCGGCGTGAGACTTGGCCAGCCCCGCCCACTCGGCGAATTCGGCGGGCCTGGCCGGGCCGTAGAAGCGCAGGAAACACCGAACTGCCTCTTTCGCGGCCGGCGTCCGGCCGGGCCTGCCCATCGTGTAGCGGCGCTCGGAGTCGAGCCGGACGCCTGCCTTCACCGTCGCGTAGCGCCACAGCATCGGCGCCACGTGGTGGCTCTTGCAGCCCCGGCACCAGGGCATCAGCTCGGCGCGTACGCGGCCCCGCAGCTCCTCGTGGAGGTCATCCTTGTCGAGTGCTCGGCCTCTCGCCAGCGCCTCCTTGGTGGCAGCCGTGGCCTCCTCCAACGCCTCACTCGGGGCGAAGCCCTGCTCGGCGGCAAGACGCCTCACCTGCCGGCCCAGCTGTGCGCCGAGCTCGTCGTCGTCGCGGGCGATCAGTGCCCGTCCGTAGAGGGCGAAGTCGTCTGGGGAGAGCGCATGGATCGCCCCCCGGACGACATGGGCCACGATTACCTCGCCGGCGTCGACCGCGCGGTCGTAGTCCTCCCGAGCGAAGCCTTCGGCTCGCGCCGAAAGCGCCAGCAGCGCCGCGTCGCGGGCGAAGTCCGAGGCCGGGCAGATCGCCGCCTCGGCGAGTCCGCGCGCATCCCGAGCGGCAAGCCCGCAGCGGGCCAGCCGGAAGGCGAGGACTTGGTCGGCCTCCATTTTCACTGCCTCGAGATGAAACAGGTGTAATCGCGCCACTCGAGCTCTTCGGAGCGCTCGACCAGCAGATGCTCGAGAGCACCGAGGATCGCGCCGAATTCTCCGTGATCGATCCCGACGACGATCGTCAGGCCGGCATGATGGCGGCCGGCCTCGGCCCAGCGCCGGGCTATGTCGGGAAAGTCCTTGACGTCGAAGGTGACCATGATGCGTCGCTCCGCGGCCGCCAGCGCCAGCAACTCCTCATCTGCCCAGCCGTCCAGCTCGCGCTCCTCGTCGGCGGCGCGCACGTCGTGGCCGCGCTCGCGCAGGGCGCCGGCCAGCCGCGGACCGGAGATATGGGCGTCGAGCAACAGGCGCAAGACCTATGCGCGGGCGTCCACGAACGGGTAGGAGGCGCGCAACTCGGACAGCGGGCGCCGGTTCTGGGCGATCGCCTCCTCGATCTCCTCGGGGAATCGCTCGTGGTAGGCGAGGGCGAGGCGTACCCGGCGCTCGTCGATGCTGCCGTCGGCGACCATCGCCTCGACCGAGCCGACGTCGCGATAGGCATCGATGATCTGCCAGACGTCGAACGCCGTCCCGAGCACCCACGGACGGCGGCCCCAGTCCTCGCCCCGGAAAGCGATGCCGGGGAACATGCGGGTTCGGAGCGCCTCTTCGGCCAGCGACCCGATCACCGCCCCCTTGCTTCGGTGCGTGCGCCTCGCCTCGGCGGCGATCAGCTCCTCGGTGCCGGGGGAGATGCGAACGCTGAGCGGCTTCGACTTCGCTGCCACAGCAACAGTGTAACAAGACAACTACACTGTAGTTCCCTCACCTCCCTGCTACGGGCGCCGGTACACGGGTCGAGGTCACCCGGGCCGGTAGGTGCCGAACGCCCAGAGGTTGCCCTCGGGGTCGCGCAGGGTGAAGTCGCGCGAGCCGTAGTCGGTATCGGTCAGCTCCAGGGCGATCTCGGCGCCGGCTTCACGGGCCCGCTCGTAGAGGGCGTCGACCTCCTCGATCGCGCAGTAGACGAGGGAGCCGCCCGCGGGCAGGCTGCGAAACGGCTCGCGGCCCGTCCCGGCGCTGCTCAGCATCGCGATCGCCCCGCCGAGGGACAGCTCTGCGTGCACGACGTTGCCGTCGTTGTCGCGAACATCCTCGCGGCGTTCGAAGCCGAGCGTCCGCTCCAGCCAGTCCATCGCCGCGTCGGGGTCTCGGTAGAGGAGGTTGGGGTAGAGGCTCGCGGCTTGGTTGCTCATCGTTCTCCTTCGCTCGATTGTCTCGTTTCAGTCCCCACCAATGCCCTTTTGAAGCTGACAAGGCGAATGCTTCCGATGCGCAGGGATGGTCGCACCGTCAAGTGGGGTGGATCAGTGGACACCGTTCGCCGGCGCGTAGCGCAACAGGGCAGCCCCGGAGGCGAATGGTCGCGCTTCCAGGAGCTCCAACTCGCCGGCAGTCGATTTGAACAGCCGCGCCCCGTGACCGACGACCACCGGGAACAGGAACAGCCGGTACTCGTCGACCAGCCCGGAGGGGATCAGCGCGTGGACGAGCTGCACGCTGCCCGTCGTGACGATGTCTCTGCCGGGCGCTTCCTTCAGCGCCTGTATCTCCTCGAGTAGGGACCCGCGCAGCACCGTGGAGTTCTCCCATTCCGGGTCGCTCAGGGTGGACGAGATGACGTACTTGTCGACCGCGTTCAAGTAGCCGGCGACGCCCGTCGGGTCATCCGTCTGCTTGGGCCAGAACTCGCGGAAGGCCTCGAAGGTGTTGCGGCCGACCAGCAGCGCGTCGGCGGCCTCCCGGTGCTCGGTATTGGCCGCGGTGATGTCGGATTGGTCGACGTCTTCTGCCAGTGGGTCGAACCATCCCCCTGCCATGTCGATCACGCCGTCGAGCGTGATGTTCTCGGTGATCACGAGCTTGCGCATGGCCAACTATTCGTCGCTGGTCAGTTGCGGACCCCGTAGCGGAGGTGGGTGACATCGGGTGCGTCGATGACCCCGGCGGGCTCCAGCTCCACGCCGGCGCCGGCGTGGTTGTCGAACAGCCGCGTGCCCCCGCCGAGCAGGACCGGGGGCACGTTGAGCATCAACTCGTCGAGCCGACCTGCCGCCAGGTACTGCTGGATGACGTCGGCGCCGCCGGCCAGCGCGACGTCCTTGCCGCCGGCTGCCTCCGTCGCCTGCTCCAGCGCCGACTCGATGCCGGCGGTGACGAAGGTGAAGGTCGTGCCGCCCCGCATCTCCAGCGGCTCACGCTCGTGGTGGGTGAGCACGAATACGGGCATTTGGAACGGCGGCTCCTCGCCCCACCAGCCCTGCCAGGGATCCTCGCCCCACGGACCGGGACCGCCGCCGAACATGTTGCGGCCCATGATCGTCGCGCCGACGCCGGAGAAGATCTCTTCGAGAACCTCGCTGCTGGCATTCACCTCACCCCCCTCCTTGCCGTGTGGCTCGCGCCACGCCGCCAGCTTGAACACCCACTCGTGCAGCCGCTCCCCACCCTCGCCGAGCGCCTGTTCGACGCTTGGGTTCGGGCCGGCGACGAATCCGTCCACCGACATCGAGATCTGGCATCGCAGCCTTGTCATTCAGACGGTTGGGTCGGGTAGGAACTCGCGGACCTCTTGGGTGCAGCGGCAAGCGACGGCGATCTTGGCAGCCCACTCCAGCGCCTCCTCGCGCAAGAGCACGTCGACGACCGCAAATCCGCCGAGGCACTCCGTGCTCTCCGGGTACGGGCCGTCGGTGACCGTCCCGTCGGTGGCCACCATGCTCGCCTCCTCGTGGTTCTTCAACCCGCCGCCGAATACCCACACGCCGGCGTCCATGGCCTCCTGGGCCACCGCCTGCGCAGCCTCGGCCACATCAGGCAGCTCCTCCTCGGGGAAGGTCATCGCGCCTTCATCGAACGAGATCAGGTACTTCGTCATCTCATGGCTCCTTGTTCCGGCGGCCTCTCCGACATCTCGGCGCCGGCACGGCGGCGCAGGATTGTCGTCTTCAACCATACGACCGTGGAGAGGGCGGGAACTCATCGGCCCGCTGACGCTTCCGGCCCCAGTCAGTCAGCCCACCAGTCACGCCGGCCATCGACGTCGTCGCGCAGCGCCTCGCCGAGATTGGGCGCGCCGATGACGAGGATCTCGAGGCCCTTCCGCCCGGCCTCGTAGCCTCGCCACGTACCGGGCGGGACGCGCACCGCGTCCCATTCCTTGAGCTCGACGATCTCGTCGTCGAGCTTCATCCGGCCGCTCCCGCGCAGGACTACGTACACCTCCTCTTGCGTCTTGTGCGTGTGGCCGTACGGAAAGCGATAGCCGGGCGGGACGCGCTGGTAACTCAGGCCGGATTTCTCGAGCTCGAGCGCCTTGTTCGCCGAGCGGAACTCCAGGTCCGGCGCGCCGTCGAACTTGGACCCGAGATCCTCCAGATCCTCCTTGAGGTTCCTGAGCGTGAACGGCACGGCTCTCGCTACGAGGCCGGGGAAACGAGGCCGATCACGTGGCCTTCGGGGTCGCCGAAGTGGGCAATCGTGATCCTCGCTCCCTGGACCTCATCCGGCCCCATCAGGCGCTTGCCGCCGAGGCTCTCGGCCTTGCCGAGCGCCGTTTCGACGTCGGGTACCTCGACGTAGAAGGTGACATGCCCCTCGTCGCCCTCGACGCCTCCGACGCCGCCGCCGATCCCGACGCCCTCGTCGTCCGTGTTGCCCTCCCGCTGCACGACCCCGTAGTTCATCGGGCCGCCCATGGTCTGGAACTCCCAACCGAAGAGCTCTGCGTAGTAGGCCCTCAGCTTGTCCCCATCGCTGCCGACCACCTCGAAATGCACAACCGGCTGTCCCATCGAACCAACCTTTCCTTGTCAGCGCCGTCACGTCGGCACACTTGCTGTTCAACCATACGACCGCGGGGAAGGCGGAAACTCATCTCCAGAGTGCAATACCTGGGGCGAAGACGCGAGCCATAGATAAGACGAGCTCGATCAGCTCATGTCCATGTGGAGGATCTCCCAGACGTGGCCGTCGGGGTCCTTGAAGGAGCGCACGTGCATCTGCTCCATCTCGACCGGCTGCCTTGGGCTGTGCTCGGTGGCGCCGGCCTCGAGGGCACGGGCCATCAGCTGGTCGACTTCCTCGCGGCTCTCGGCCGAGAAGGAGTTGATCACCTCGGTTCCCCGGTCGGGGTCGGCGACCTCGTCGTCGATGAAGCGGCGGAAGAACGGCTCACCGAGCAGCATCGCGAAGCCGTTGTCGTTGAAGATGAGACAGGCGGCGTCCTCGTTGCTGAACCGCTCGTCGAACTCGAAGCCGAGCGCGCCGAAGAACTCCTTTGAGCGCTTGACGTCCTTGACGGGGAGGTTGACGTAGATCTGTCGCATGGTGGTTCCTCTCGCCGGCCGGGCACTTCCCGGCCGTTCATCGGTTTCGTTGCTTGAGACCGGCACCGGGGCCTGAACTCATCGGCATCTCGCCGAGCGCCCGTGGACCGGCTGCGCGGAGCCCTCAGCCCTGGGACGGGGCGGTATGGCAGACGGCCTCTACGTTGTTGCCGTCGGGGTCGAGGACGAAGGCGCCGTAGTAGCCGGGGTGGTAGATCGGGCGCGGGCCGGGCTCGCCGTTGTCGGTGCCGCCGGCGGCGAGGGCGGCCGCGTGGAAGGCGTCGACCCCCTCGGGGGTGCGGACGCCGAAGGCGACGTGGGCGCCGCTGACCGCCGGGCGGCCGCGCCCGTAGATCCAGAAGAACGGCTTGGGCCCGTGCTCGGTCTCCTTGCCGAAACCGGCGCCGCCGTCCTCGAACTCCATCATCAGGTGGATGCCGAGCGGCGCGAGAGCCTCCTTGTAGAAGACCCTGCTGCGCTCGAAGTCGCCGACCTCGAGTCCGACATGGTCAAGCATGCGGCCGATCCTACTCACGCTTTTGCCACGTCGCGCCGGCGTCAGCTGTTGTCGAGCCGCTCGAGCAGCTCGGTTGCGGCGCGTGTGAAGTCGTTGATCCAGCGGTCGTGGATGCGCTTGATCGGCAGCGGCGCGAGCGCGAGGTGCCGCTCTCGCCCAATCTTGCGCCCGGTGACCAGGGAGGCGTTCTCCAGTACGCGCAGGTGTTGCAGCACGGTGGTCCGGTCGAGCTCTTCGAACAGCGCGCACAGCGCGCCGGTCGTGCGTGTGGAGTCCTTCAGCGCGTCGAGCATGCGGCGACGGATCGGCGAGGCCAGGGCCCTGAACACCAGATCGTCGTCTGAGGTCTTGTCGTCTCGCGACAACATGTGGTAAAAATACAACATGATTACGAACGCCCAGCTCGACAAGCTCTCTTTCACGGTCTCCGGTCGCATCGCCCGCCCATGCGCCGAGGTCTACGAGGCCGTCGCCGACCCCGACCAACTCTCCAGGTACTTCACGACCGGCGGCGCACGCGGCCGTCTGGAAGCGGACGCCGAGGTCACCTGGGACTTCCACGACTTCCCCGGAGCCTTCCCCGTCAAGGTCGTCGAGGCCGACCCGCCGCGACGGATCGTGATCGAGTGGGACGGCGAGGCGACCAGCGGCGAGGCCACCACTACGACCACGACTTTCGAGTTCGAGCCGATCGACGGCGGCACGCGGACGCTCGTGACCATCACCGAGTCGGCCTGGCAGCCCACGCCGGACGGCGCGAAGAACGCGTTCGGCAACTGCGAGGGCTGGACCGGGATGCTCGCGGCTCTGAAGGCATGGGTCGAGCACGGCATCAACCTCCGCGACGGGTTCTACAAATAGCGCAGGCTTAGCGACGCCCTGACGCTTGGCGAGCATCCGCTCGTAGCCGCCGAGCTCCTCCGAGTACCGGCTGAGCGTCACGATGTGCCCATGATGAGGTTCTTGCGCATGTAGACGAGGTTGGCTTCGCCGTGGGGCCGCCTGTCGTACTCGACGTAGCCCAGCCGCGCGTAGAGAGCCAGGTTCTCGGTCATCAACTCATGGGTGTACAGGTAGAGCGAGTCGAATCCCTCCGCTCGCGCGGCGGCCTCGGCGTGCTCGAGCAGTGCCCTGCCGATGCCGTCGCCCTGGCGCGCGGGATGGACGGCGACGTTGTCGACGAAAAAGCCCTCGTCGCCCGCTCCGAGGACGATCAGCCCGACAACCAGGGTTCCCCGCTCGGCGACTGTCACTGATGCTCGGGAGACGACCTCGGCGTAGTCGTCGGTCATCGGCCTCGGAGGGCCGTCCAGGCGCTCCGTGTAGTGGCCGTAAGCCGCGCGGACCAGCTCACTCAACCGGGGGGCGTCCGCCGCGGTCGCGGGTCGCAGTCGCACGCTGCTCGACCTGCTCATCGCTGCAGCGCCGCCAGGCGCCGCTCGAGGAAGCGACGCTCCGCGTCGGAATGGACGAGCGCGAGGGCGCGCTTGTAGGCGGAACGGGCTTCTTCGGGACGGTCGAGCCGGCGCAGCAGCTCGGCGCGGGTCGCGTGGAGGTAGTGGTAGGTGTCGAGGTCGAGGTCATCAACCAAGGCGAGGGCAGCCTCGGGGTCGCCCGATTCGGCGATCGCGACGGCCCGGTTCAGCTCGACGACCGGTGAGTCGGTGAGGCGGGCCAGCTCGCCATAGAGAGCGGTGAGCTGAGGCCAGTCCTGGGGCTCGTCGGTGTGCAGGGAGGCGATCACGGCTTGCAGTACGTAAGGGCCGCGGCCGCCGAGCGCCAGGGCGCGGTCGAGCGCGGCCCGGCCGGCTGCAATCTGCTCGGTGTCCCAGAGGGAGCGGGCCTGGTCTGCCAGCAGGATCACGGTTCCGTCCCGGAAGCGGGCGTCGCGTCGCGCGTTGTTGATCAGCATCAGCGCCAGCAGCCCGTGCGCCTCGGGTTCGTCGGGCAGCAGCTCGGCGAGGGCGTCGCCGAGCCGGATCGCCTCGGCGGCAAGCTCGCCGCGCCCGCCGTAGCCCTCGTTGAAGATCAGATAGATGACCGCGAGCACCGCGGCGAGACGGTCGGGAAGGAGGTCGGGTGGCGGAACTCGAAAGGGGATCCCGGCCGCCTTGACCTTGTGCTTGGCGCGCACCAGTCGCTTGGCCATGGTCGGCTCGGCGACGAGGAAGGCGCGGGCGATCTCCTCGGTGCGCAGGCCACCGAGCGTGCGTAGCGTGAGGGCGACCTGGGCGTCGAGCGCGAGCGCCGGATGGCAGCAGGTGAAGAGCAGCTCGAGTCGCTCGTCGGGGATCGTCGTCTCCTCGCCCCCTTCCTCCATCGTCTGCGGCTCGGAGAGCAGGCGGGTCTTCTCGACAAGCGTGCGGTCGCGGCGGATGCGGTCGATCGCACGGTTGCGCGCGGTCTTCGCCAGCCAGGCGCGCGGGTTGGCCGGTGTCCCCTCGCGGGGCCAGCGCTCGGTGGCGATCGCGAAGGCCTCCTGAGCGGCCTCCTCGGCGAGGTCGAAGTCGCCGAGGTAGCCGATCAGGTAGGCGAGCACCTGTCCCCGGTGCTCGCGGAAGGCCTGCTCGAGGACTGCCGTCACTCAACCACCGGGCGCACCTCGATAGCGCCGCCCATGCGGGCAGCCGGAATCCGTGCGGCCAGCTCGATCGCCGCGTCGAGGTCGTCGGCCTCAAAGAAGAGGTAGCCGCCCAGCGCCTCCTTGACCGCGACGAACGGGCCGTCGGTGGTCAGCGTCCGGCCATCTTCCACGCGGACGGTGGTCGCCGTCTCGGGGGCCTCCATCTGGACGCCGGAGGTGACGCCGGGCGTCTGGTTGATCCCCTTGTAGTCGGCGTAGACCGCGTTTTGCTCCTCCTCGGAGAGTTTGTCCCACTCCTCCGGCGTGCGCGGAGTCGGAGTGGTGCCCTGGTGGATCAGCAGCATGTACTTCATCGATTCCTCCTTGTCGTGGTCGCCCTTGAGACGAACAGGGAGAACGGGGATGGACAGCTTGGATCACGAGCCCGTCGCGTACCTCGTTGAGGCGGACTCTTGCGTCCGGCCTCTCATGCCCCCTACGCGGTCGTCGCCAGTCCCAGCTTGCGCGCGGCCTTGAGCAGGTCCTGTGCATCGGCGTGGTGTCGATCACCGCCGTCAAGATGGGCGATCAGCGTCACTCGATCCGCTCGGGCAGGCCGAAGCGGTAGAAGAAGTCCTCGAGCCGTCGCGGGTCGGGCGGCTCCTCGGGCCAGCGGGCGTAGCGCTCGCGCTCGGTGGCCTCGATCGAGCGGGTGATGAAGCAGGTGACGTCGTCGATCTTGTGCTCGCGGAAGCGGAGGATGTTGAGGGCGAAGGGGATGTGCGCCTGCTCGGGCTCATACCAGCAGTAGAAGCCGAGCGCGGGCTGGCCGTTGGCGGTGGTGAGGACGTGCTTCCAGCGCCAGTCGCCGGAGAGCGGTCCGCCCGCCATGAACGCGGCCATCTCCTCCGGGCCGCCCTCGCCTCCGAACCAGGTGGGCTGCGGCGGCATCGAGAAGGTCGCGTCCTCGGTCAGCATCGCGACGACGCCGTCGATGTCCTCCCGGTACCAGGCGTCGAGATAGGCGCCGATCGCCTCGCCGACTTCATCGTCCCCGAGCGCTCGCAGCGTCGCCTGCTGGCTGCGCTCGGGCAGGCGGGCCTCGACCGTGGCGCGGGCGCGCTGGAGGGCGCTGTTGACCGAGGCGACCGAGGTATCGAGTGTGGCGGCCGTTTCCTTGGCTGAGTAACCGAGCACGTCGCGCAGGATCAGAGCCGCGCGCTGGGTCGCCGGGAGGAGCTGCAGCGCGGCGATGAAGGCGACCTCGACCGCTTCGCGCTGTTCGTAGGTCGCCTCGGGGGAGGCGAGGCCGTCCTCGACGCCGAGCGTCTCATCGGGAAAGGGCTCGATCCAGGTCGACTCTGCCAGCGGAGGCTCGCCCGGGCCCCCGGCGGGATCTGTCCGCGGCCCATGGTCGACGGGGTGGACCCGCCGGCCGCGCCGCTCGATCGCACTCAGGCAGGTGTTGGTGGCGATCTTGTAGAGCCAGGCGCGCAGGGAGCTGCGACCCTCGAAGCGGTCGATCGCGCGCCAGGCGCGCAGCAGCGCCTCCTGCAGCTCGTCCTCCGCGTCGTGCAGGGAGCCGAGCATCCGGTAGCAGTGGGCGGTGAGCTCACCCCGGTAGGGCTCGACCAGCTGTGCGAAGGCGTCCTCGTCACCGCCCTGGGCCGCCGCCAGCAAGGCGCGCTCTCCTGTCGCGTCCAGAGGATGAGGGGCCATTCGGCTCAGGTTAATGACTGTGTGACGGCGCACTCATCCGATGCGGGAGCCGCTGCCTAAGATTTCCGCTCCCCGATTAGTTTCGAGGCCGTGCCCGGTCTCTTCTCCGAACGCATCACCTCCCGCAAAGGACTCGAGGCGTCATGAGACGGCGCCGGAAGGAGACGCAGAAACAACATGTCGTCGTTGCTTGCCCGCCTGGCTCGCTCCCTGACCCACCACTGGAAGCGTGGTCTGCTCGCCGCGATCCTCTCCGTGTTCGCGCTTGGCGCCCTGGCCGCGAACGGCGAGACGCCGCCGGACGACTTCGCGGTGCCGGGGACCGAGTCCCAGCAGGCGCTCGACCTGTTCACCGAGCACCAGCCGGCCCTGGCCGGCGCGGACGCGACGCTGGTCTTCAGCGTCGAGCGGGGAAGGATCGACTCCCCGTCCAGGGAGGCGGTGATCGAGCGGACGCTGGCGGAGATCTCCGGACTCGACAAGGTCCTCGAGGTCGGCGACCCGTTTGGGCCGGGCTCGTCCTCGATCTCCCCCGATGGGAGCCTGGCGGCGGTCGATGTCCGCTACGGCGGCGAGGTCTTCGACGTCGAGAAGGCCGACGGCGAGCTGCTGGAGCAGACGGCGCGCGAGGTCGAGAGCGCCGGCGTCGACGTCGAGATGCGCGGCATCGTCGCCGACATCGCGGCCGAGCAGCAATTCCCGGTCGGCGAGCTGATCGGGGTCGCGATCGCGATCGTGCTGCTGACGCTGCTGTTCCGCTCCGGCGCGGCGATGGGGGCGACGCTCGCCGGCGCCCTGCTCGGCGTGATCGCCGGCCAGATGCTGATCGCGGCGCTGGCCGAGCCCCTGCAGCTGCCGTCCTTCGCCGCGGTGATCGCGGTGATGCTCGGCCTCGGCGCCGGGATCGACTACTCGCTGCTGATCATCGGCCGCTACCGCGAGCAGCGCGCCGCCGGCAACACGCCGCGCGACGCGTCGGCGAAGGCGGCTGCGACCGCCGGCGCCTCGGTCCTCGCCGCGGGCCTGATCGTGATGGTCGCGATCGCCGGCCTGCTCCTGGTCGGCATTCCGACGATCGGCAAGATGGGCATCGCCGCGGCGCTCGCGGTGGCGATGGTGGTCGTCTCCTCGCTCACGGTGCTGCCGATCATGGGCGGGGCGCTCGCCAAGCGGCTGCGCCCGAAGCGCCCCGAGCACGTTGCCCACTCGGAGCGGTTCGCCGCCTGGGGGCGGCGGATCACTGCCCGGCCCTGGGCGACGATCGCCGGCGGCGTCGCGCTGCTGCTCGTCTTCGCGATCCCGATGACCGATATGCGCCTTGGGCAGCCCGACGACGGCAACCAGCCGGAGTCGACCACTCAGCGCCGCGCCTACGACCAGCTCAGCGAGGCGTTCGGAGCGGGCGCCAGTGGGCCGCTGCTGCTCGCGGTCGACCTGCCGCAGGACCCCAATCCGCGGCAGGACGAGCAGCTGGACCGGCTGAGCGCGGCGATTGCCGCCGACTCCGGTGTCGACGCGCCGGACGGGGCGGAGTCGCTGGCCGCGCAGCTCAGCGAGGACGGTGAGATGGCGACGATCTTCGTCCAGCCCCAGACCTCGCCCCAGGACGAGCGGACCACCGAGTTGGTCAACCGCCTGCGCGACGAGGTGATTCCGGCGGCGACGAGCGACACCGGGCTCGAGGTCTACGTGGGCGGCCAGACCGCCGGCTTCCAGGACTTCTCCGCCAAGGTCTCCTCACGCCTGCCGCTGTTCATCGCCGCAGTGATCGGGCTCTCGGTCCTGCTGCTGATCGCCGCCTTCCGCTCGCTGTGGATCCCGGTCGTATCGGCGGGCTTCAACCTGCTCTCGATCGGGGCCGCCTACGGCGTCGTCGTCGCCGTCTTCCAGTGGGGGTGGGGGGCGAGCCTGATCGGCGCCGAGAGCGACGTGCCGATCATCTCCTTCATGCCGCTGATGATGTTCGCGATCCTCTTCGGGCTGAGCATGGACTACAACGTCTTCCTGCTCTCGCGGGTGCACGAGGCCTACAACGAGGGCGACGGGCCGCGGGAAAGCGTCATCCACGGCCTGTCTCGGATCGCCAAGGTGGTCCTGTTCGCGGGCCTGATCATGGCCTCGGTCTTCCTCGCTTTCACCAGCGCCCCCGACACGATCAGCAAGATGTTCGGCGTCGGCCTCGGCGCGGCGATCCTGATCGACGTGACGATCGTCCGCCTGCTGATAGCTCCCGCCGTGGTGACCCTGCTCGGGGACCGCGCCTGGTGGCTGCCGGGCCGGCTGGACAGGCTGCTCCCCAACGTCTCCCTCGAGGGGCACGCCGTGAACGCAGTCGACGGCCCGGAGGCCGGGCCGGTCTCACCGCAGCCTGTGCCCGAAGGCGCCGTGGACTGAGCACCGCCGGCTCGGCAGGATTACCGCGCTGCATTCCCGGTTTGCGAAGGCGGAGGTGTCGAGTCACGGGTTGGGCTTCGGATTGCGCAGCTGGGCGTGCCGCGCCGATCCCGGCGCCCTCCGGGAGCGAGGCGATACCTAAATCGATATCATTGCCCCGTGGAATCGATTGCCGCATTGGTGCAGAGACTGCGAGGCGCAGCCGGCCTCTCGCAGCGTGCGCTCGCGCGGCGGGCCGGGACTTCGCAGCCGGCGATCGCTCGCTATGAGCGAGGCGGCGCGACTCCCTCACTGGCGACGCTCGAGAGGCTCGCGACCGCTTGCGGGCAGCGGCTGACGGTTACGGTCGAGGCCGTGCCCGAGCCCCATGACGTAGAGCTCGCCGGGATCCTCCTCGCTCTCACACCCGAACAGCGTCTCCGGGCCCTCGGTCGCTATGCCCGCCTCGATCGGCTGGCGCGGCAGCGGGCATGACCGAGCTGGACCCCGAGAGGCTCCTGCGCGCCCTCGTCGACCATGAAGTCGAGTTCTGCGTAATCGGGGCGGTGGCCGCCTGGCTGCAGGGCAGTCCGACGGTCACCCTCGACCTGGATGTGATGCCCCGCAAGGACCTCGACAACGCCGACCGCATGGCGGCGGCGCTCAACTCACTCGGGGTACACGCTCATGGTGGCAGTGCTGCGACTGAGCTTGAAGGCGCCGACTTCCTCGACTGGAAGACCCAGCGTTTCGAAACCGAAGCCGGGCCGCTCGACATAGTCCCCCTTGCCACCGGGATCGGCGGCTACGAGGACGTCGCGACGATCGAGCTGACGCTCGGCGATATTTCCGTCCGCGTGCTGACGATCGACGAGGTGATTACCTCGAAGGAGGAGCTTGGGCGGCCGAAGGACACGGCTGCCCTTCCCGCCCTCTACGCGACCCGCGAGGCTCTTGATCGGCGAAGACGCGAGTCATAGACAAACGTCAGCGAGCCCCGCGAAACCCAAGGTAAGAAAGTATGAAGGACGGTCTGCGATCACCGGTGATCGCGAACGGACCAGCACCCGTCGAGTCATCAAAGTCCCCGCCACGCATTAGAGCGCCGGGCTCACCGCTGGTCGCCGCGCCTGTGAGCACCTGGAAATCGTCACTGAAACTCCATGTTCCGCCGCCACTGGAACGTGGCACCCAATCGGCGACCCACTCCCAGAAGTTGCCGACCATGTCGTTGGCACCGAAACGAGACACGCACCCAGCGCTCGCACCTGTGGGCTGGACACCTGAGGAATCTGTGTTGCAGGGACCCGGGTGGTCGGGTGTGCCGGCGACTGCCATTTGCCACTCAGCGTTGGTCGGTAGGCGCTTGCCGGAGTTGGCGAGGGCCTGTTGGGCCTGGAACCAGGTGATGTCACTCCGTGGGATCACCCCGGGCACCGAGCGGGCATAGATGTTGTCGCAGTCGGAGCCGTCGGCGTCGCAGGGGATCGCGCCTGTGATCTGGCTGCCACCGGATGGGGCATCCCAGATGGATGCCTCGTACTTGTCGACACAGGCACTGCCTACGCGGACCATGACGTCGTTGGCGGCAAGGCCCTCGTTGCAGTCTGCTGACCAAGCCGCTGAACCCGGCTCTCCCTGTGGTCCCTTGGGGCCGGGTTCCCCTCGGGGGCCTTGGGGTCCGGGTCGACCGGCGCGTCTGACTGCGATGATCGAGCGCTTGTTGGCGCGGATAGATCGCTTGTTGGCAATGATCGAGCGCTTGTTGGCAGTCTTGCTCAAGCCCAAGGCGCGCTTGACCTGATTGACGATGTTCGCCGACGTTGTGGCCACCGGTTCGGCCAGCACTGGGGCACCGGCGAAGGCAACGGCAACGGCAACGGCAAGCGTCGCCATCGTGTTGGCGTAGTTGAAACGCCTGTTTGCTCGCAGACTTGCCGAGCGGCCGAGACGGAAACGCCTTCGCTTCATCTGCCTACCTCTGTTTTGGGGTCCGGCTTTCTCTAGCGACTTCGACTTGCGAGCCTAAGGGGCGATGTCAAGCACGGCAAGGCTTACTCGTTGACTGCAAGAGAAGCTAGCGACCCGTGGCGAGCGCAACTCGCTCGGCCTCGCCGGCGAACAGGTAGCGGCCGATCTCGGCCAGGCCGGCGATGTCGTGGACGTCTTCGTCGAGGTAGGGGACGCGGATCACGGTGCTGGTCCCCAGCTCTGTCGCCAGGCGGTCGACGTTGCGCGTGTCGCGCTCGCTGAGCGCCCGGTAGTCGGCGAAGTTGGCGGCGACGCGGCCGGCCAGGATCTCGTCTCCGAGCGCATCGACGAGGGCGCCCTCCAGGTTCTCGTCGTCCTCCACTTCGGCCGCGTAGTGCACCTTGTTGACGATCACGCCGCCGAACGGCAGCTCCGCCTCCGCCAGCTTGCGGTGGAAGTAGACGGCCTCCTCGATCGTCTCGCCCTGCGGGCCGCAGACGACCAGGAAGCAGGTCTCCGGGTCCGCCAGCAGCTCGTTCACCCGCCGCGCCCGCTCGCGGAAGCCGTCGACCATGCCGCTGAAGGCGTCGAAGAACTCGGCGAGGTCGGCGATCAGGTCGAAGCCGACGATCCGCTTCAGCACCGAGAGGGCCATCGAGGCGCCGCGGCCGGCGACCCGCGCCGCCAGCCCGGTCGGCCTGATGAACAGTCGCATCGAGCGCCCCTCGATGAACTGCGTCAGGCGCTTCGGCGCGTCGAGGAAGTCGAGCGCGTCGCGGCTGGGCGGCGTGTCGAGGACGAGCAGGTCGAAGCTCCCCTCGGCATGCAGCTCGTAGAGCTTCTCCATCGCCATGTACTCCTGCGAGCCGGCGAGCGCGCCCGAGATCTGCTGGTAGATCCGGTTGTCGAGGACACGGTCGCGCGACCTCTCGTCGGGCGCCTGACGGCGGACCAGCTCGTCGAAGGTCTCCTTGGCGTCGAGCATCATCGCCCACAGCTCGCCGCCCTCGACCGGCTCGACTCCGCCCTCGGCCAGCAGCACCGGGTCGACGAGCCGCGCCTCGTTGCCCAGCTCCTCGAGGCCGAGCGAGTCCGCCAGCCGCTTCGCCGGATCGATGGTCAGCACGCAGACCTTCAGCCCGCGGGCGGCCATCCCGGCGGCGATCGCCGCCGAGGTGGTCGTCTTGCCGACGCCGCCCGAGCCGGCGCAGATGCAGACGCCCCGCCCGTCGAGGACCTCGCCGACCGAGGGCATCAGCCGAGCTTCCCGGCCAGGGCGCGGGCGGAGTCCAGCTCCAGCTCCGGCTCGAAGAGGAAGGGGAGGGACTTCACCGGGGCCTCGACTCGGCGCCGCAGACGCGCCAGCTGGGCTCGTTGCGAGCGGGCGCGGTCGTGCTCGGAGATCGCGGCCCGCGCCGCGAAGCGCAGCGCGCCGTCCCCGTCGCCGGCCGGCCCCTCGAGCCTCTCCGCCTCCCGCTTGGAGAACCGCTCCGGATAGACACCGTTCATGTAGACGCGGTCGACGGTGACCCCGACCTCGTCGCGAAGCTCCCGCTCCAGCATCGCCGACTCGTTGACCGGCATCTCCTCGGGGAGGGAGACGATCACCGCGCCGGTGTGCTCGGCGTCGGTGATCAGCCGGTCGAGCTGCTTCGCCTGGGAGTGGATCGGGCCGACGCGGGCGATGTCGGCGAAGGTGCGCGGCGTGCTGAGGAAGCCGATCCCGTGGCCGGTGGCCGGCGCGTCGACGATCACCACGTCGTACTTGCGGCCGCTCTTCACCTTGCGGTCCAGCTGCGCCAGCTCCCAGATCTTGCCGATCGTGACCAGCTCCTTGAGGCCGGGGGTCGCCGCCGCCAGGTAGGAGAAGGCGCGGCTGCGGAAGAGCAGGTCGCGCATCGCCCTGACCTTGAGCTGCAGGAGGACGTACTCGCGCATCGACTCGTCCGGGTCGATCGAGATCGCCCAGAGGTTGTCCTCCATCTCGACTTCGTTGAAACCGACGTCGACGTGGTGGAAGAGCTTCGAGGTGTGCTCCTGCGCGGAGATCTCGCAGACGATCGCCCGCTTTCCCTGGGCTGCGGCCCGCAGGCCGAGCGCTACGGAGACCGTCGTCTTGCCGACGCCCCCCTTGCCGGTGACGAAGAGGAGTCGCTTTTCGAGCAGGTCGTCGGCCACCGGACAATTCCTAGCAATTTCGAGGGCCGGCAGGAAAAGGCCGGAGCCATTCGAATAACCGGACGCAATGGGATTTCTAAGCCGTAAGAAGCAAAAGCCGCCGCCCGAGGAGACCGCCGAGCCGATGGCCGAAGAGCTGGAGGAGATGGAGAAGGCCGTTGCACCGGCCGAAGACTCCGGAGCAGAGGCGCGCCCCGACCCGGCACGCCCGGACGCGGGAGCGGAGGAGGCGGCCGCTGATGATGCGGGAGCGGAGGAGGCGGCCGCTGATGTGAGCCTCAAGGAATCCGACCTCTCCGAGGGCAGGCTGAAAGCCGCCGATCTGATCGCGCCGTCGCGGCACGAGGCGCCGGTGGAGGAGGCGCCGGTGAAGACGGCCGAGGTGATCGCCTTCGCCAACCAGAAGGGCGGCGTCGCGAAAACGACGACTACCCTCAACCTCGCCGTCGCCTTCGCCGAGTCCGGTCACCGGGTTCTGTGTGTGGACCTCGACCCGCAGGGAAACCTGACGATGAGCCAGGGAATCGATCCCGACATGGTTGAGAAGAGCCTCTTCGACGTGCTGGTCCACGACATGCCGATCAGCGAGATCATCGAGCACCGGGAGATCGATATCGCGGTCTCCTCGATCGATTTGGCCGGCGCCGAGATCGCGATGAGCACCAAGATCGGCCGCGAACGCTCCCTGGAGAAGGCGCTGAAGGAGGTCGCCGGCGACTACGACTTCGTCTGCATCGACACCCCGCCCAGCCTCGGCCTGCTCACGGTCAACGCGCTGACCGCGGCCGACAAGGTGATCGTCCCGGTGCAGTGCGAGTATCTGTCGATGCGCGGGCTGGTGCAGCTGCAAAACACGCTTCGCATGATCCAGGAGAACCTCAACCCCGACGTCAAGATCGAGGGCATCCTGCCGACGATGCTCGACTCCCGCACCGTCCATGCCAAGGAGGCGGTCGAGCTGCTCGAGGAGAGCTTCGGAGAGCTGGTCTTCAAGTCCCGAATCCGCAAGGCGGTCAAGTTCGCCGAGGCGCCGGTGAAGGGCTCCAGCGTCCTCAAGTACGATCCGAGCGGAAACGCGGCCGGCTACTACAGGGACCTGGCCAAGGAGGTTTTGACGAATGGCTCGTCGTAACAAGCGCGCGAGCATGAGAGAGGGCCCCCTCGCGGACCTCTTCCGCTCGACCTCGCGGGAAGATTCGCCGGAGGAGGTTGAGGAGCCTCAGGTCGAGTTTCAGAAGGTTGAGGAGGCGCCGGCCGCAGAGTCGGCTGAGCAGCCTGAGGCGCCGGCCGCAGAGTCGGCTGAGCAGCCTGAGGCGCCGGCCGCAGAGCCGGCTGAGGCGCCGTCGCGCGATCGGCTGAAGCCTATTTTCGGCGACGACCGGCAGGAAGGCAATCCGCGGTACGGACGCGAGGAGCCCAGCTACGAGCCGAAGGGCGGCGAGCCGCACACTCCCGTGATCCGGGTCGTCGGCGTCGGCGGCGCCGGCGTCAACGCGGTCAACCGGATGGTCGAGGCGCGGGTGCCTGGCGTCGAGTTCATGGCCGTCAACACCGACCTTCAGTCGCTCCAGCTCTGCGTCGCCGACGTCACCGTCCACATCGGCGAGGAGCAGACGCGGGGCTTGGGCGCCGGCGCCGACCCGGAGCTGGGCCATCGCTCCGCCTTCGACGAGCAGGACAAGATCAAGCGGCTGCTGAAGGGCTCCGACATGGTCTTCGTCGCCGCCGGCGCCGGCGGCGGCACGGGCACCGGAGCGGCGCCGGTGATCGCCCGCCTCGCCCGCGAGGTAGGCGCGCTGACCGTCGGCATCGCCACCAAGCCGTTCAGCTTCGAGGGGACCCGCCGCGGAAATGCCGCGAAGAAGGGCATCGAGGAGCTGGCTGCGGAGGTGGACACGTTGATCGTCGTCCCCAACGACCGCCTGCTCGAAGTGCTCGACCAGCAGACCTCGATGGTCGAGGCCTTCCAGGTCGCCGACGACGTCCTGCGCCAGGGGGTGCAGGGGATCTCCGACCTGGTCACGCTGCCGGCGGTGATCAACCTCGACTTCGCCGACGTTCGCTCGATCATGTCCGAAGCCGGGCAGGCGCTGCTCGGGATCGGCATGGCCGGCGGCGAAGGCCGGGCCGTGCTCGCCGCGGAGAAGGCGATCTCCTCGCCGCTGCTGGAGACCTCGATGGAGGGCTCACGATCGATCCTGCTCTCGGTGACCGGCGGGCCCGACCTCTCGCTGATCGAGGTCAGCGAGGCGGCGAAGGCTGTCGGCGAGGCCGCCCATCCCGACGCGAACATCATCTTCGGAGCCAACATCGACGACGAGCTGGCCGACCAGATCTGGGTGACGGTCGTCGCCACCGGCTTCGATGGCCGGCCGGCGCCGCCGCGCCGCGCCGCCGAGCCGACGATCCGCCGCACCAAGGACGAGGGCCGCTCCGGCAGCCGTCGCCGCGACGATCTCGGAATAGACGTACCTGAATTCCTTCCCGGCTAGGGGCTCCCCTGATGAAGGGGGTCGCCGCCGCCGGACATCCGATGACGGCTGAGGCCGGGGCAAGCGTTCTGCGTGGGGGAGGAAATGCAGTGGATGCAGCGGTGGCGGCGGTCCTGATGTCGTTTGCCTCTGAGTCGCCTCTTACCGGCCCGGGTGCAGGGGGATTCATGTTGGTGCACACGCCCGAGGGCGAGGTTTACCTTCTGGACTTCTTCGTCGCCGCGCCGGGCAGGGGGCTGGAGGGCGCCGAGCCGGCGCCGCTGGTGCCGGTCGACATCGTCTTCGCAGAGGGCAACACGCAGGTCTTCCACGTCGGCGCCTCCTCCTGCGGCGCCTACGGAACGACTCTGGGGCTGACCGAGGCCCTGGAGCGGTTCGGCAGCGCCCGCCTCGACGACCTCACCGCGCCGGCGGCGCGGGCGGCGCGCGAAGGGGTCGAGGTCAGCCCGATCCAGGAGTACCTGCTCGGCATCCTCGGTCCGATCTTCCGCTCCACGCCGGAGGGGGCGGCTCTCTACGAGCCGTGCGGGAGGCCGGCGCGGGCCGGCGAGCGGGTTCGGCTGCCGGAGCTGGCCGGTCTGCTCGACCGGCTGGGCGCCGAGGGTCCCGGCTTCCTCTATACGGGCGACGTCGCCGCCACGGTCAGCGATTGGGTGTTGGAGCGCGGAGGCCTGCTGACGCGAGAGGACCTTGCCTCCTACGAGGTCGTCGATCGGCGCCCGGTGCGGGCCTGCTTCCGCGGCCGCGAGGTTCTGACCAATCCGCCGCCTTCTTCGGGCGGCATCCTGATCGCCGACGCGCTGGAGCTGCTGGAGCGAATCGACCGGCCCGGCGACACGCGCGCCCTCGCCGAGGCGATTGCCGCCACCAATCGCGCCCGCGACGAGGCGTTCGTCGCCGGCCTGCGCCGCGAGGACTACGCCGACGCCTTCCTCGCCCCGGCGACGCTGGACGAGGTCGGGGCGGAGATCGCCTCACGGCTCGGCTCGACCACCCACGTCGCGGTGGTCGACGCCGAGGGCGGCTGTGCCAGCGTCACCTGCTCCAACGGAGCCTGCTCGGGAGTCGTCGTGCCCGGCACCGGGGTCCACCTCAACAACATGCTCGGCGAGGAGGACCTCAACCCCGCCGGCTTCCACCGCCACGCGCCGGGGGAGCGGGTGCCCAGCATGATGGCGCCGACCGTCGTGCTCGGCGAGGACGGGGTGGAGATCGCGCTCGGCTCGGCCGGCTCCAACCGGATCCGCTCGGCGATCGTGGAGACGATCGCCGCCGCGATCGACGGTGGCCTCGCAGCCCAGGCGGCGGTCGACGCGCCGCGCCTTCACGTCGAGGGCGACCTTGTGGATGCCGAGCCCGGTGTAAACGAGGACGCCCTGCGCGCTCTGCAGCGCGATGGCTGGCGCCTGCGCCGCTGGCAGGAGCGCAACCTCTACTTCGGCGGCGTGCAGGCGGTCGTCCGCGACCCGGCGAGCGGCGCCCTGGCCGGCGCCGGCGACCCCCGCCGCGGCGGCGCGGTCGCGGAGGCCTAGGTCGGCTTGCGCGCCGAGAGCAGCAGGTTGTAGAAGAGCTCTGCGGGCAGGTGGGGCTCCAGGGCGCGGACGTCGGCCTTCTGAAGCGCGAGGTAGCTGCGGTAGGCGAACTTGCGCCAGCCGAAGGGGACCGCTTCGGGCTCGGCGGTCGACTCGAGCGTGCGCAGCGCCCAGCCCCACATGTTCGCCAGCAGCTCCTCGCCCTGCACGCGGCGCTCGGCGAAGCCCGCCGCGGCGATCAGCGCGCGCAGGTCGGCGGGGGCGAAGGCGTGCACGTCGACCTCGCTCTCCAGCGCGTGATCGTGGGCGTCCTCGCTGTCGGGATCCTCACGGCGCTGCGGCGCCCGGATCGCCGCCCGCCAGAGTGGCGCGGCGAGCAGCGCCGCCCGTTTCGGGGCGGCGGCCAGGCGGTCGCCATAGCGGGACGGCTCGCCGCAGAAGGTGACCACGCCGCCCGGGCGCAGCACCCGTCGGAACTCCGAGAAGGCGCAGTGCAGATCGGGGATGTGGTGCAGGACCGCGTGGCCGAAGACGAGGTCGAAGCTCTCGTCCTCGAACGGCAGGTTCTCGGCCTCGGTGACGACCGTCTCGACCTCCAGCCCGAGGCCCGTCGCGCTCGCCTCCAGCGCCGCCAGCATTCCGGGTGAGATGTCGGTCGCGGTCACCCGCTCGGCGATGCCGAGCTGCATCAGGTTGAGGGAGAAGTAGCCGGTGCCGGCGCCGATCTCCAGCGCTTTGCCGAACGGCTTGGGCGGCAGGCCGCCGAGCGCCTTCGCGACCTTGCCGCGCACCTGCGCCTGCCCCACGTCGCCGAAGTCGATCCCCCACTTGGAGTCGTAGGTCTCGGCCGCGACATCGTGATATCGCGTGTTCGCGTCCTTGATGTGATCGGGAGTCGCTGTCGGCGCGGCAGGCATGGGGGCGAGAACAATACGGTCCCGGTGTGGCAGACGAGTTCGTCCAACTCAACCAGCCCGAGGGCGTGCCGCCGCTGCCGCTGACCGGCGAGCGGACGCTGCCCGACGTGCCGGAGGAGAACTACTGGTACCGGCGCCACGTCGCCGTCTACGAGTGGATCGCGGCGCGCTGCGCCGGGCTGCGGGTGGCGGACCTCGCCTGTGGCGAGGGCTACGGCTCCGCGCTGCTCGCCGAGCGCGCCGCCGACGTCGCCGGCGTCGACGCCAACCCGGAGGCCTTCGAGCACGCGCGGCTCAAGTACACGACGCCCAACCTGCGCTTCGAGCGGGCCCTGGTCGAGGAGTTCGACGAGCACCGCGACGCGGTCGTCTTCCTGCAGACGATCGAGCACGTCGAGCGGCCGCAGGACCTGCTGCGCCACTTCGCCGAGCTGGCGCCGGTCTCCTACGTATCCACCCCCAACCGCCTCACCCTGGCGCCGCCCGGCGCCGAGAAGTCCGACAACCCCTGGCACCTGCGCGAGTACGCGTTCGAGGAGTACCGCGAGCTGCTCGAGCCCTGCTTCTCCACGGTCGAGATCCTCGGCCTCTTCCACGCCGGCCGCCTGCGCGCCCACGAGGTCGCCCTGCGCCTCGGCTGGGACCGGGTCCACAAGAGGCTCGGGCTGACGAAGCCCTTCTACGACCGCTTCACCCCCTCGATCAGCTCCTCCGACTTCACGCTGAAGGCGGGCAACTTGGATCGGGCCCTGGACTTCGTGGCCGTCTGTCATGCGTGAACCCGCCGGCCCGGAAACCGTGGGTGATTTGGCAATCGTCCTGCACAGCCACATGCCCTACGTCGAGGGGTTCGGGACCTACCCGTTCGGCGAGGAGTGGCTCTTCGACGCGGTGATCCGCTCCTACCTGCCGGTCCTGGAGGTGGCGCGCGACCTGACGATGACGGTCACCCCGGTGCTCGCCGACCAGCTGGAGGACCGGGCCGCCGCGCAGAGGCTGCGTGCCTTCCTGGTCCGCCACCGGATCGAGGCGGAGGTCGAGGACCTCGACCGGCTGCCCGACGAGTGCCGCGCTGCCGGCGAGGCGGAGATCGAGCGCTACCGGCAGGCGCTGGGGCTGCTCGACGAGGCCGGGGGCGACCCGCTGCGGCCCTTCCAGCAGGCCGCCGCCGAGGGCCGAGTCGAGCTGGCCGCCTCCGCCGCCACCCATGCCGTGCTGCCGCTGCTGGCGACCCGCGCCGGGGCCCGCCTGCAGCTCGACGCCGGCATCCGATCCCACCGGCGGCGCTTCGGCTGGAGCGGGGGCATCTGGTTGCCGGAGTGCGCCTACGCACCGGGCCTCGAGAGCCGCCTCGCCGAGCACGGGGCCCGCTGGTTCTGCGTCGACCAGAGCGCCCACGACGAGCGGCTCGACGCGCTTGCCCCGGTGCGCACCGGGGCCGGCCCGGTCGCCTTTCCGATCGACTGGGAGGCGATCCAGTGGCTGTGGTCGCTGGACGGCTATCCCTCGCACCCGGCACACGCCCAGTTCGCGGCGAAGTCGATGCGCGGGGCGCGGATCTGGAAGATCGGCGGCGGCGGCTATCAGCCGGAGGCGGCGGCGGCCGTCGCGCGTGACCAGGCGGCCGAGTTCCTTGCCGCGGTCGCCGCCAGGCTGCGCGCCTGCTCGGAGGCGCGCAGCCGCCGTGGCCTGCTCGTCTTCGCGATCGACACGGAGCTGCTCGGCCACTGGTGGTCGGAGGGGGTCGGCTGGCTGAAGGCGGTGCTGGACGGCGCCGAGGGCGCCGGCGTGCGCCTGCTCAGCCTCGACCGGGCGCTCGCCGAGCACGACCCGGTCGAGCGCCCGCTGCGCGCTTCCACATGGGGAGAGGGGAAGGACCTGCGCACCTGGGACTCGCCCGAGGTCGCCGACCTCGCCTGGGCGGCGCGCCGCCTCGAGCTGCGCCTGCTCCGCGCCCTCTCGCGGGGGCTCGACCCGGCCGCCGCCAAGCGGGCCGCGCGGGAGCTGCTGGCGGCGCAGTCGAGCGACTGGGCCTTCCTCGACGGCCGCCGGCAGGCGGGCGACTATCCGTACCAGCGAGCCACCGCCCACGCGGAATCGCTGCTGGAGGCCATAGAATCCTCGCCCTCCCCGGACCCCGAACTGCGCGCACTGGCACCCGATCTGCACCTCTCGCCCCTCCTAGAGCCCTGAGCCCGCAGACCCAATGCCCACCCGCGTCCTGATCCTCTCCTGGGAGTACCCGCCGCTGATCGAGGGTGGCCTCGCCCGCCACGTGCGAAAGCTCTCCGAGGCGCTGGTGCGGTGTGGGGTGGAGGTCCACGTGCTGACCCGTGGGGGCGAGGAGTCCCCTGCCGAGGAGCGCATGGCGGGCGTCTGCGTGCACCGGATCCGCGAGCCCAAACGACCGACCGACCTGGGTGAGTTCGTCGCCTGGGTGGAGCGGATGAACTCCGACATGCTCGCCGCCGGGGTGACGCTCGGCGACCTGCACGAGTTCGACGTCGTCCACGGCCACGACTGGCTGGTGGCGAATGCCTGCGACCATCTGGCCAAGCGCTTCGGCGCGCCGCTGGTGACGACGATCCACGCGACCGAGCACGGGCGCCATCAGGGGTGGGTGGACAAGCACCCTCAGTCCTACATCCACGGGGTCGAGCGCTGGATCGTCAACCGCTCCGAGCGGACGATCGCCTGCTCCCATTACATGCGCGAGCAGATCGCCGACATCTTCGCCGCCGAGGAGGAGCGGATCGTCGTCATCCCCAACGGGATCGATCCCGGGGACCTGCAGCCGCAGGACCCCGCCGAGCTGGCGCGGCTGCGCTCCGAGTTCGCCGCGCCCGACCAGAAGCTGATGCTGCTGATCGGCCGACTCGTGTACGAGAAGGGGTTCCAGCTGGCGCTGGAGGCGATGCCGACGGTGGTCGAGCGGCTGCCCGGCACCCGTTTCCTGGTCGCCGGCTCGGGCACCCATGAGCAGGAGCTGCGTCGCCAGGCGGAGGAGCTGGGACTGATGGAGTACGGCACGTTCCTCGGCTGGATCGGCGACGACGTCCTGCACTCGCTGTACCGGATCGCGGACCTCACCGTGGTCCCCTCGATCTACGAGCCGTTCGGCCTGGTCGCGCTGGAGGCGATGGCCTCCGGCTGCCCCTGCATCGTCGCCGACACCGGCGGGCTGCGCGAGGTGGTACCTCATGAGGAGGCGGGCCTGCGCTTCCGGCCCAAGGACCCGGAGGCCCTTGCCGACATGGCGGTCCGTGTGCTGGGGGACGACGAGCTGGGCCGGCGGCTGGTCGACGAGGCCTACGAGAACCTGCGCCGCTTCGACTGGGCCGACGTCGCCGAGCGGACCGCCTCGCTGTACGCCGAGTTGGCAACCACGGAACCAAGCCCCGCCTGAGGTCTGCGTTCTGCGCCTGGCTGCGTCCTCGGTCGCTCGCGTGCAGAGCACGCCACGCTCCCTGCGTCCTGGCCATGCTTGAACGCAGACCCTCAGGTCTCGGGAATTGGCAAAGTGGATTCGGCGTTGTGATCGGGTTCAACCGGGTGTGGCCAACGTAGTTGGCTGGGTTCTTCGCGCATGCGGATCACGCGGGCGGGGACGCCGGCGACGACCGCGTTGGCGGGCACGTCGCGGGTGACGACGGAGTTGGTGCCGACGATCGCGTTGTCGCCGACGCTGACGCCGCGCAGGATGCAGGCGTTGTAGCCGATCCAGACGTTGGAGCCGACCTCGACGTCGCGGGTGTAGATGCCCTGCCGGCGGATCGGCCGCTCGACCTCGACGACACCGTGGTCGAAGTCGATGAACATCGCCCTGTCGGCGATCACGCACTGCTCGCCGATACGCACGTGCCGGTACGCGGAGACCGTGCACTCTTGGCCGAAGACGGTCTTGGGCCCGATCTCGACCAAGCCTTCGTGGCAGCGGATCTTGGTCCCGTCGCCGATCCAGGCGAAGCGCCCGAAGCGGACCTCGCCCCTGCGGGCGATCTGGATCTGCAGGTGCCGGCCGAAGAAGACCGGCCCGTCGGTGCGCCAGCGCCGGCCGGAGACGGTCAGCAGGCGTCGCACCAGGTAGCGACACAGCAGCCGCCCGTACTTCGGCGTCAGCATCCGGTTGCGGGCCAGGAAGCGGATGAGGCGGATCACGGCGGGCGGAACTCTAGACTCACCGAGCCGTGGCCGACACCGCGAAAACCGCCCCCCTGGCCGAGCGCCTCGTCGCCGGCGACAAGCGGGCGCTGGCCCGCGCGATCACTCTGATCGAATCCGACGACCCGGCCGGCTGGGAGCTGGTCCGCGAGGTCTATCCCCGCACCGGCGCAGCGCGGATCGTCGGCTTCACCGGGCCGCCCGGGGTCGGCAAGAGCACCCTGATCGGCGCGCTCACGGCGAAGCTGCGCGAGGCCGAGCGCCAGGTCGCGGTGCTCTCCATCGATCCCTCCAGCCCTTTCACCCGGGGGGCCCTGCTCGGTGACCGCATCCGCCTCTCCGACCACTTCCTCGACCCCGGCGTCTTCATCCGCTCGATGGCCTCGCGCGGCGCGCTCGGCGGCCTCTCCGAGGCGGCGCTGCAGGTGGCGTTGGCGATGGACGCGGCGGGCAAGGACGACGTGCTGATCGAGACGGTCGGCGTCGGCCAGGCGGAGATAGACATCGTCGACCACGCCGACACGATCGTGCTGGCGCTGATGCCCGGCTCCGGCGACTCGATCCAGGCGCTGAAGGCGGGGGTGATGGAGATCCCCGACGTGATCGTCGTCAACAAGGCCGACCACCCGATGACCGACACGATGGTGCGCGAGGTGCGCGGCGTGCTCTCCCTCGCCGAGAGCCCGGACGGCTGGCGGGTGCCGATCCTGCGCACCGAGGCCGCGCGGGGGGAGGGGGCGGGGGAGCTGGCCGAGGCGATCGACGAGCACCGCGCCCACATCGAGGTGGCCGGCACGCTGGCCGAGCGCCGCGCCCGCAACCTGCGCAGCGAAGTCCTCGGCATAGCCACCTCGCGGATGCGCCGCCGGCTGGAGGAGAGCGTCGCCGACGACCCCGCAGTCGCCGCCCTGCTGGAACGGGTCGTCGATCGCGAGCTGGACCCGGCGAGCGCCGCCGGCGAGCTGCTGGAGAGGCGCGTCGGTGAGTGAGCCGGTCGAGGCGGTGACGCTGGACGAGGCGCGCGGCTGGAAGGGCTTCAAGGTGGACGACGTGAGCGGCACGACGGTCGGACGGGTCCGCGCGGTCCTGGTCGACGCCGAGAGCGGCGAGCCGACCTGGCTGCTGGCGCGGGCCGGTCGCTTCGGCAAGGACTTCGTCGTCCCGGTCGGCGATTGCGCCGCGGTCGCCGGCAGGGTCTGGACTCCGCACGGGCGCCGGGCGCTACGCGGCGCCCCGGCGGTCGACGCCGGCAAGCCGCTGAGCCGCGAGGGGGAGCTGGAGATCTGCGCCCACTACGGGATCGAGCCCGGATGGGGCCGGGCCGCGCAGGTGACCGGCCGTCCCGAGGGCGAGACGACCGCCCGGCCGGCCGGCTGACGCCTCAGCAGCCGAGGCTGCGGGCGATCACCATCTGCTGCACCTCGTCGGTGCCCTCGCCGATGGTGAGGATCTTCGCGTCGCGGTAGAAGCGGCAGACCGGGTACTCCTCGATGTAGCCGTAGCCGCCGTGGATCTGCACCGCCTCCTCGGTTGCCCGCACCGCGAGGCGGCCGGTGATCAGCTTCGCCTGCGCGGCTGTGAGGGTGAAGCTCTCGCCCCGGTCCTTCTCGACCGCGGCCCGCCAGGTGAGCAGGCGGGCGGCTTCGATCTGCGCCGAGAGGTCGGCGATCTTCGCCTGGATCGCCTGGAACTTGGAGATCGGCTGCCCGAAGGCGCGGCGCTCCTTCGCGTAGGCGATCGCCTCGTCCAGCGCCCCCTGGGCGAGGCCGACACCCATCGCCGCGACGCCGATTCGGCCGCCGTCGAGGATGTGGAGGAAGTTCTTGAAGCCCTCGCCGCGGCGGCCGAGCAGGTTGCCCTCCGGCACCCGGCAGCCCTCGAAGGCGAGCGGGCGCGTGTCGGATGCGTTCCATCCCATCTTCCGGTAGGGCTCGCCGACCTCGTAGCCGGGCGTCCCGTTGGCGACGATCAGGTTGGAGATCTCCTTGCGCCCGTCCGACTCGCCGGTGACCGCGGTGATCGAGACGCAGCCGGAGATGTCCGTGCCCGGGTTGGTGATGAACTGCTTGGCGCCGTCGATCGTCCACTCGCCGTCGGCGAGGGTCGCCCTGGTGCGGGTGTTGCCGGCGTCGGAGCCGGCCTCCGGCTCGGTCAGGCCGAAGGCGGCGAGCCGCTCGCCCCGGCATAGTCTCGGCAGCCACTCGGAGCGCTGCTCGTCGCTGCCCCAGAGGTGGATCGGCATCGTTCCGAGCGAGGTGTGGGCGGCCATCGTGATGCAGACCGAGGAGTCGACCCGGGCCAGCTCCTCCACCGCCAGCGCGTAGGAGAGCGTGTCGGCGCCGCCGCCGCCGTACTCCTGCGGGAAGGGGATCCCCATCAACCCCAGCTCACCCATCTTGGCGACGATCTCGTAGGGGAAGCGCTTCTCGCGGTCCAGCTCCTCCGCCACGGGCGCAACTTCCGCCCGCGCGAACTCCCGCACGGTGTCGCGCAGAAGTCGCTGTTCGTCGCTCAACTCAAACATCGGCGCGGAATCCTAAGGGGGGAGTACGATTTGGGAATCGAGGGGGAGGGAAGAGACAAACCGGGCGGCGGATCGGCGCGCCGGGTCGGACTTGCGGCGGTCGCGACGGTGACGGTGTTCCTTGCTCTTGCAGCGAGCGCTGCGGCCGCGACCAGGTACGCGTCTCCTGCTGGAGGTGGTGCCGCGCAGTGCACCGATGCCGGCAACCCCTGCTCGCTGGATGACGCACTTGCGGTGGCTGAGCCGGGCGACGACGTGGAGCTGGCGCCCGGCGAGTACGCGCGGGGGACGACGGTGACCGTCCCGGATGGAGTTCATGCTCGGGGTGAGAGTCGCGAGGCTCGGGCTCACATTGTCGTATCCGGCACCGTCGGCATCGCGCTCGACGGGCCGGACGCAAAGCTCAGCGATCTCGACGTCACGCGGGAGCCCCCCGGGTCGGCGGCCGCGCTCGAGATCGGCATGGGATCCGCAGTGCGTGTGCGCGCCGACTCCGACAATGGCATTGCCTGCGATATCGGCGGCGGTGAGCTTTTCGATTCGGTCTGCCGGGTGGTTAAAGCACCTACATTCGCATACGCGCTATTTGACGATACGACGGGAAGCCACGTCTCGGAGGTCGTGAACAGCACTCTGTTTGCCAGCGCTGATACGGGAGACGCGCGTGGAGCAAAGCTGGAGATTGCGGGCCTCCTGGAGGAAACCATCGAGCTGCGGTTCACGAACACGATCGCCCACAGCGGGACTACCCACGAGGGCATCTCATTCGACGTTGAGCTCATGCCCTTTAACCCGGGCCTGACCGTGAGGCTGGCGAGTCGGAACTCGAATCACGGTCCGCCGTTCCTCTCCGGAGCCGGAGGCGGTGTCTACAACGACCTGGGCGGCAATCAGACGGCTGAACCGCTGTTCCTCGACCCGACCGGGGTCGACTTGCGCCAGGCCAGCGGATCGCCGACGATCGACGCCGGCACCTCGAGCGACGTCGACCTCGGCGACGTCGACGTTCTCGGCGAGACACGGGTGCAGAAGGGCGCGCCGGACATCGGCGCCCACGAGGCGCCGGCCCAGTGCCGCGACGGGGTCGACAACGACGGAGACGGTCATACCGACTTCCCCGACGACCCCGGCTGTGACGATGCGCTCGACGACGACGAGCGCAATCCAGCGGACGGACAGGATGAGACGCCCACCCCCCTGCCGGGCCCGAAATGCAAGGGTAAGCAGGCGACCCTGATCGCCACTCCCGGGCAGATCGTCAACGGCACCGCCCGTCGCGACGTGATCGTCGGCACTCCCGGCAGAGAGAGGATCCGGGCCCTGGGCGGAAACGACCTGGTCTGCGGACGCGGGGGCAACGACGTCATCCATGGCGGGAAGGGGCGCGACGTGCTTCTCGGTCAGGGCGGACGCGATCTGCTGCGCGGCCAGGGCGCGCGAGACTTCCTCTTCGGCGGCGCCGGTCCCGACCGTCTTTTCGGCGACTTTGGCCGCGACGCTCTCCGCGGCGGCCCCGGACGCGACCTGCTGATCGGCGGGCCCGCGGCCGACAGGCTGTTCGGCGGTCCCGGTCCGGACGTCCTGATCGGGGCAAGGGGGAGACCAGACCTCTGCGACGGGCAGGGCGGCCGCGACCGTCGCAGGGCACCGGGCTGCGAGCGCCGGCGCCGCATCCCCTAGACGGGGCCCACGCCCCCGCGCAGGCCTAGAGCTGAAGGCTCTTGGTCTGCAGGTACTCGTCGATCGCGAGGCGGCCGTTCTCGCGACCGTGCCCCGACTGCTTGTAGCCGCCGAAGGGGGCGAGCGGGTTGAAGCGGCCGCCGTTGATGTCCACCTGGCCGGTGCGCAGGCGCTTGGCGACCGAGACCGCGCGGTCGGCGTCGGCGGACCAGACCGCCCCGGCCAGCCCGTAGACGGTCTCGTTGGCGATCCGCACCGCGTCGTCTTCGTCGTCGAAGGGCTGGATGACGAGCACCGGCCCGAAGATCTCCTCCTGGGCGATCGCCATCTCCGGCGTCACCTCGGAGAAGACGGTGGGGCGGACGAAGTAGCCTCGGTCGAGGCCCTCCGGCGGCGCGGCGCCGCCGGTCAGCAGCTTCGCCCCCTCGGCCTCCCCCTTCTCGATGTAGCCACGGACGCGCTCGCGCTGGGCGTCGGAGACCAGCGGTCCGAGCCGGGTGGCGGGATCGAAGGGGTCACCCGGGGTGAAGCCCTCCGCCGCCGTCGCTGCCAGCTCTTCGGCCTCGCCCAGCTTCTCGCGCGGGACGAGCATCCGGGTCAGCGCGCTGCAGGTCTGGCCGGAGTTGAGGAAGCACTTGGCGACGCCGTCGGGCACGGCCTGCCCAAGGTCGGCATCGTCGAGGATCACGTTGGGGGACTTGCCACCCAGCTCCAGCGCCACCGGCTTCACCGACGCCGAGGCAAGCTCGCTTACGCGCCGGCCGGCGCGGGTCGAGCCGGTGAAGGAGACCATGTCGACCTCGGGGTGGCCGGCGATCGCCTCGCCGACCGTCGGGCCGGTGCCGGTGACCATGTTGAAGACGCCCGGCGGCAGGCCGACGGCCTCGACGATCTCGGCGAGGATGAAGGCGTTGAGCGGCACGACCTCGCTCGGCTTCAAGGCAACCGTGCAGCCGGCGGCGAGTGCCGGGGCAACCTTGGCGGCGATCTGGTTGAGGGGGAAGTTCCACGGGGTGATCGCGCCGACCACGCCGATCGGCTCGCGCAGCACCCGCGAGTTGCCGATCTCCTCCTCCCAGGCGACCTGCTCGATCAGCTCCGGCATCGAGGCGAAGTGGACCTTCGGCATCCCCGCCTGGATGATCTCGCTCAGCTTCAGCGGCATGCCCAGCTCCTGGGAGATCGTCGCCGCGATCTCCTCGGAGCGCTCCTCCAGGCCCGCGGCGATCGCCTTCAGGTAGCCGGCTCTCTCCTCGCGGCCGGTCTGCGACCAGGAGTCGAACGCATCGCGAGCGGCGCGAACCGCCCGGTCGGCGTCCGCCGGTGTCCCCTCCGGAATCGTCGCGATCGTCTCCTCGGTGGTCGAGTTGACCACCTCCAGCGCCTCCGACCCGGTCGACTCGACCCACTCGCCCCCGATGAAGACCCTGTCTCGCGTTTGAAGCTCCGCCGCCGTCGCCATCTCTCACCCTCCCGGGTCGTCGTCTATCCCTCGCTCGCCTGTCAACGCTAGCGCGCAAGCGCCTTTGCCGATCGCCTGAACGCTTGACCCCCGTTTTCCGGGGGTCAAATGTTCAGGCCTGGGAGAGGCGGCGGGTGACTTCGACCAGCAGGCGGACGCCGTAGCCGCTGGCGCCTTTGCCGGTGTAGGGGCGGCCGACGTCCCAGGCGGTGCCGGCGATGTCGAGGTGGGCCCAGGGGGTGTCGCCGACGAACTCCTCGAGGAAGGAGCCGGCGTAGATCGTGCCGGCCTTGCGCTTCGCCGCGGCGTTGGAGAGGTCGGCGACGGTCCCCTTCGTCAGCTCTTTGTATTCGGGATGCAGGGGAAGGCGCCAGGCCAGCTCGCCGGTCGCCTCGCCGGCGTCGACCACCGCGCCTGCCAGCGCGTCGTCGTTCGAGACCACCGCGGCGTAGGTAGAGCCGAGGGCGACGATCACCGCCCCGGTCAGCGTCGCGACGTCGACGATACGGCCCGCTCCCAGCTCTGCGCAGTAGGCGAGCGCGTCGGCGAGGATCAGCCGCCCCTCGGCGTCGGTGTTGTTGACCTCGACCGTCTTGCCGTTGTACTGGGTGATCACATCGCCGGGCTTGATCGCGGTTCCCGAGGGCATGTTCTCGGTCGCGGGCACCACCGCGATCACGTCGATCGGCAGCTCCAGCGCGGCGATCGCGCCGACCGCCTCGATCACGGCGGCGGCGCCCGACATGTCCATCTTCATCTCGTGCATGGCGGCGGACGGCTTCAGCGAGATGCCGCCGGTGTCGAAGGTGACTCCCTTGCCGACCAAGCCGAGCGGTGCGCCCGTGCCGCCGCCCGAGTAGCGCAGCACGATCAGCCGCGGCTCCTCGGCGCTGCCCCGGCTCACCGCGACCAGGCCGCCCATCTCCTTCGCGGCGATCTCCTCGCGGCCCATCGCCTCGACGGAGACGCTCCCCTGCGCGGCGGCAATCTCCTCGGCGCGCCGCGCCAGGTGGGTCGGAGTGGCGAAGTTGGCGGGCAGGTCCTGCAGCTCGCGAGCCCGGTTCTGCGCCTCGGCGACCACCAGCGCGCCGCTCGCCGCCCCCTCCAGTTCCGCTGGGCCGATCAGGGCCAGCGACTCCAGCCGCGTCGGCGGCTCGTCCTCCGGCTCGCGGAAGCGGTCGAAGCGGTAGCCGGCCAGCACCGAGCCGACGACCAGCGCCGCGGCAAGCGCCTCGCGGTCCTCGCCCTCGGGCACGGCCCAGGCGATCGCGGCGGCGCCGATGCGCTCGGCTTCCTTCGCGACCAGGGCCGCGGCGACCCGCAGCCGTTCCGCGTCCAGGTCCTCGCGCTTCCCGAGCCCCACGACGAGGGCCCGCGCCGGGCTGTCGGGGTGCAGCAGCGCCGTCTTCTTGAAGCCTCCCTTGGCGTCCGTCGCGCCGCGGGCCTCCGCCAGCTCGGCGGGCAGCTCCTCGCCCTCGAAGAGCCCGACCGCGAGCAGGTCCGCCTCGACCATGCCCATCTCCGCCTGTTCAATCCTGACATTCACGGCTGTCGAGTCTATGAGCCCGTGACGGTCGATGAGGGACCACGCGGCGGTGGGCCGATCGGTATCGTCCCGTTCGGGCCATGCGCCCCACGTTCGAGCCGAGACCCGGCATAAAACCAAGACGAAAGGCCCGCGATGCCCAGCACGGTGATCCTCGGAACTGCCCGCACGCCCTTCGGCAAGATGGGCGGCACACTCTCCTCCCTCGACGCCACCGACCTCGGCGGCCGCGTCATCGAGGCCGCCTTGGAGCGCTCCGGCGTCGATCCCGAGCAGGTCCAGCAGGTCGTCTTCGGCCAGGTGCTGCAGGCCGGCCAGGGCCAGATCCCCTCGCGCCAGGCCCAGATCAAGGGCGGCGTCCCGAAGGAGGTTCCCTCGGAGACGGTCAACAAGGTCTGCGCATCGGGAATGCGCTCGGTGGGCCTCGCCGACACGGCGATCCGCGCCGGCGACACCGAGATCGCCGTCACCGGCGGCATGGAGTCGATGAGCGGCGCGCCGCACCTGCTGCCCGGCGCTCGCTTCGGCTACCGGATGGGCCACGTGGAGACAGTCGACTCGATGGTCCACGACGGGCTCACCAACCCCTTCACCGACAAGCAGATGATCAACGAGGCCAGCGACGTCTCCAACGAGCTGGAGATCACCCGCGCCGACATGGACCGCTTCGCCGAGCGCTCGCACCGGCTCGCCGCGGAGGCGACCGATGCCGGCCGGCTCGCCGACGAGATCGTCGGCGTCACCGTCAAGTCTCGCAAGGGGGAGAGCACGATCGAAGTCGACGAGGCGATTCGCGCCGAGACCACGGTCGAGACGCTCGCCGGCCTGCGCCCGATCGGCGGTGAGGACGCCACCCATACCGCCGGCAACGCGCCCGGCGTCAACGACGGCGCCGGCGCGGTGATCGTCGCCTCCGAGGAGTGGGCGCAGAGCAACGGCCGCGAGCCGCTGGCCCGGGTGGTCTCCTACGGCACCGTCGCCGACGACTTCCCCTACCTGGCGAAGACTCCCGCGAATGCAGCCAAGCAGGCGCTGGAGAAGATCGGCAAGTCCCCTGAGGACGTCGACCTCTGGGAGATCAACGAGGCGTTCGCCTCGGTCGCGCTCAACTCGGTGCGGATGCTCGATGTCGACGAGGACAGGGTCAACGTCAACGGCGGGGCGATCGCCCTCGGCCACCCGATCGGCGCCTCCGGCGCCCGCATCGTCGGCGCCCTGGTCCACGAGCTGCGCCGCCGCGGCGGCGGCCTCGGCGTCGCGGCGATCTGCTCGGGCGGCGGCCAAGGCGACGCAATTGTGTTGGAGGTCTCCGCGTAGGGCGGCTCCTACAACCGGCGCATCTCGGGGTCCCGACCTGCTTGGTTTTCGGAGCCGTTCGTAAGATGTTCCAATGACTGTTGAGCGGCGCGAAGCGCCTCAGCGGGAGGCGGAGTTCTCGACGATCTCCGGCCACCCGATCGAGCCGCTGTACACGGAGGAGGACACGCCGGCCGACCGTGAGGAGCGGATCGGCCGCCCCGGCGAGTACCCGTTCACCCGCGGGCCGTACGAGTCGATGTACCGGGGGCGGCTGTGGACGATGCGCCAGTTCGCCGGTTTCGGCACGGCCGAGGAGACCAACGAGCGCTTCCACTACCTGCTCGACCACGGCCAGACGGGCCTCTCGACCGCCTTCGACATGCCGACCCTGATGGGCTACGACTCCGACCACGCCCGCAGCCTGGGGGAGGTCGGCCGGGAGGGGGTAGCCGTCGACAGCCTCGACGACATGGAGCGGCTGTTCGCCGGCATCCCGCTGGGCGGCGTCACCACCTCGATGACGATCAACGCGCCGGCGGCGATCCTGCTCGCCTTCTACGTGCTGGTCGCCGAGGAGCAGGGGGTGCCGCCGGAGAAGCTGGGCGGCACGATCCAGACCGACATCCTCAAGGAGTACATCGCCCAGAAGGAGTGGTGCTTCCCGATCGAGCCGGCGATGCGCCTGGTCACCGACATGGTCGAGTGGTGCACGGAGAGCATGCCCCGCTGGCACCCGATCTCGATCTCCGGGTACCACATCCGCGAGGCGGGCTCGACCGCCCAGCAGGAGCTTGCCTTCACGCTGAAGGACGGCTTCACCTACGTCGAGCGCGCGATCGAGCGCGGCCTCGACGTCGACGACTTCGCGCCGCGGCTCTCCTTCTTCTTCAACGCCCATGTCGACTTCTTCGAGGAGATCGCCAAGTACCGGGCGGCGCGCCGGATCTGGGCCCGCGAGATGCGCGAGACCTACGGGGCGAAGCGCGAGGAGTCGATGCGGCTGCGCTTCCACGCGCAAACGGCGGGCGTCTCGCTGACCGCGCAGCAGCCGCTCAACAACGTGGTGCGCACCTCGCTGGAGGCGCTCGCCGCCGTGCTCGGCGGCACCCAGTCGCTGCACACCAACTCCTTCGACGAGGCGCTGGCCCTGCCCACGGAGGAGGCTGTGCGCGTGGCGCTCCGCACCCAGCAGATCATCGCCACCGAGTCCGGCGTCGCCAACACCGCCGACCCGCTCGGCGGCTCGTATTTCGTCGAGCAGCTCACCGACGAGATGGAGGCCGCCGCCTACGACTACTTCGCCCGCATCGACGAGCTGGGCGGGATGGTCGAGGCGATCCGCCGCAACTTCCCGCAGCGCGAGATCGCCGATGCATCGTTCATCTACCAGCAGGAGCTGAACGAGCGGCGGCGGATTGTCGTCGGCGTCAACGACTTCGTCGCCGACGACGAGGCCGAGACGGAGATCCTGCGCATCGACCCGGGGCTGGAGCGCAAGCAGCTCGACCAGCTGGCGGCGACGCGGGCGCGGCGCGACTCGGCAGCGGTCGAGGCGGCGCTCGCCGAGCTGAAGCGCGCCGCCGCGACCGAGGAGAACCTGATGCCGCCGATCATCGCCGCGGCTCGCGCCCGCGCCACCGAGGGGGAGATGATCGCCGCGATGCAGGAAATTTTTGGGACGTATACGGAATCCCCCGTCTTCTAGTCGGCTCCGAAAACCAAGCAGGTCGGGGGATGCAGGGAGGATGACGAGGGGAGCGCACTTTTCAGTGCGTGACCCGAGGAGTCCGACTGAAGACTCCGAGATGCGCCGGTTTGCAGGAGCCGCTCTTCATCTAATCTCCGCGCCCATGGAAGCCGCCACCGCCCGCAAGATCCGCGTCGTCGTCGCCAAGCCCGGGCTCGACGGGCACGACCGCGGCGCGAAGATCATCGCCCGGGCACTGCGCGACGCCGGCATGGAGGTGATCTACACGGGTCTGCATCAGACGCCCGAGCAGATCGCCGAGACCGTGATCCAGGAGGACGCCGACGCGGTCGGGCTCTCGATCCTCTCCGGCGCGCACATGACCCTCGTGCCGCGAATAGTCGAGCTGCTCGCCGAGCAGGGCGTCGACGACGTGATGGTCACGGTGGGGGGGACGATTCCCGCCGAGGACGTGCCGGAGCTGAAGAAGCTCGGGGTCGCGGAGGTGTTCACGCCGGGCTCCCCGACCGACGAGATCGTCGAGTTCATCAACAGGGGCGCGGCCGAGCGCCACGCCGCCGACAGGTAACCTGCGGCCCGCCGCGAAGGCATATAAACTGATTGACTGACTGGTCAATCAACCAGCTAAGGAGGATCTCAACTTGAAGATCTGCGTCCTGGTCAAAGAGGTGCCGGACGCCGCGGTTCAGAAGCGCATCGATCCGGACACGATGCGGGTCGACCGCAGCGGCGAAAAGAACCTCAACCCCTTCGACACCCACGCCATCGAGGCCGCCATGCAGATCTCCGAAGGCGGCAAGATCCCGGTCGAGGAAGTCGTCGCCGTGACGATGGGCCCCGACTCCGCCGTGCGCGCCCTGCACAAGGCCGTCGCGCTCGGCGCCGACCGCTCGGTCCACCTCTCCGACGACGCCCTCGCCGGCTCCGACGTCTGCGCGACGGGCTACGCCCTCGCCAAGGTGCTCGCGTCCGAGAGCCCCGACCTGGTGCTGCTCGGCCAGCAGTCGGACGACGGCGAGTGCTACACGATCGGCGCGGTAGTCGCCGACCACCTGCAGATGCCCTCGCTCACCCAGGTGATCAACATGGACGTCACCGACGGCAAGCTGCGCTGCGAGCGCCAGGCCGAGTACGGCTACGACACGGTCGAGGTGGAGCTGCCCGCCGTGATCAGCGTCGGCGACGCGATCAACGAGCCGCGCTACCCCAGCCTGAAGGCGATCATGGGCGCCAAGAAGAAGCCGCTGGACGGCAAGGCGACCGGCGACGTCGGCATCGACGCCGGCCTGGTCGGCGAATCCGGCTCCAAGACGGCGGTCCTCGCGCTGAACCCGCCGCCCGCCAAGGAGGCCGGCGAGATCATCGAGGACGAGGACACCAACGAGACGGTCGAGAAGATCGTCGCCTGGCTCGACGAAAGGAAGCTGATCTAGATGGCCGGCATCCTGGTTTACGCCCTCCACGACGACGAGGGCGATTTCAACAAGAACTCACTGGGGGCGATCTCCGAAGCCGCGAAGCTGGCGGGCGAGCTGGGCGGCGAGGCTGCCGCGCTGGTCGTCGGCGACGTCGCCGACGACGCCTGCGCCGCGCTCGGCAACTGGGGGGCGAGCAAGGTCTACCGCGCGAAGAGCGTCCCGGAGGGCCTCGCCCAGCCGATCGTCGACGCGATGTCGAAGGTCATCCAGGACGAGGGCTTCAGTTACGCGCTGTTCGGCGGCGGCCTGCTCGGCTTCGAGATCGGGGCGGGGCTCACCGCGCGCCTCGGCGCCGGCGTGACGATGGAGGTCACCGAGGTCGCCGTCTCCGACGGCAAGCTGGTCGCCAAGCGACCGATCCTGCAGGACTCCCAGGTGGCCGACGTCGGCTACGTCGACGAGCCGGGGATCATCATCAGCCGGCTCAACGCCTTCGACGCAAACGAGAGCGGCGGCAACGCCGAGGTCGTCGACGTGGACGTCGAGCTGTCGCCCTGGTCGACCAAGGCGACGATGGTGCAGCGCGGCGAGCAGCGCGGCGAGGACGTCAACATCGAGGACGCGGAGATCCTCGTCGGCGGGGGCCGCGGTCTCGGCGCCGCCGAGGGCTTCGATCTCTGCGAGCAGCTGGCCGAGTCGATGGGCGGCGCCGTAGCGGCCACCCGCGCGGTCGTCGACGCCGGCTGGTACCCCTACGCGGCCCAGATCGGCCAGACCGGAAAGACGGTCGCGCCGAAGCTCTACCTGGCGGCCGGCATCTCCGGGGCGATCCAGCACAAGGTCGGCATGCAGAGCTCGGAGAACATCCTCGCGATCAACAAGGACCCGAACGCGCCGATCTTCGAGTTCTCCGACCTCGGCGTGGTCGGCGACCTGCACAAGATCGTGCCGAAGCTGACCGAGGCGATCAAGGCGAAGAGAGGAGGCTGAGCCGAGCGGCTCGGCCTCCCGTCAGGAGTTCCAGATGCCACCCGTAGCGCCCAGCGAGTTCCCGCCGCCGTTCGACCCTGCCGACGTGATCGTCGCGCCGAGCGACCCGGAGGACGAGCGGATCGAGGTCGGCGTCGCGATCGTCGGCGGCGGCCCCGCCGGCCTCGCCTGCGCCAACAAGCTGATGCAGCTGCTGGAAGACGAGCCGGAGCTGGCCGAGCAGCTGGGCGAGGTGCCGGTGGCGGTGATCGAGAAGGGCAAGGTCCCCGGCGCGCACCTGCTTTCCGGGGCCAACATGCGCCCCTCGGCGATGCGGGAGCTGTTTCCCGACCTCGACCCCGCCGAGTGGCCGGTCTACCAAGAGGTGACCAAGGACGCGGTCTACTTCCTCACCTCGAAGGCGGCCTTCCCGGTGAAGCCGATGCCGCCCAACTTCCGCAACCACGGCAACTACGTGACTTCGGTCTCCAAGCTGGGCCGCTTCCTCGCCGAGAAGGCGGAGGAGGCGGGCGCCTACATCCTCGCCGAGACCGCCGCCGACAAGCTGCTGGTCTCCGACCGGATCGTCCGCGGCGTGCGCTCCGGCGACCGCGGCCGTGGCAAGGACGGCGAGGAGCTGGCCAACTTCGAGCCGGGCAACGACGTGATCGCCAAGGCGACGGTGCTGGCCGAGGGCACGATCGGACACCTGACTTACGCCGCCTACGACTACTTCGACATGGGCGGTGAGGACCCGCAGTCCTGGGAGCTGGGCGTGAAGGAGATCTGGGAGGTCTCCGAGCCGCTCGACAGGGTGATCCACACGCTCGGCTGGCCGCTGCGCTGGAGTGGCAAGCACGCCGAGGCGGGGGGCAGCTTCATCTATCCGATGGGCGAGGACAAGGTCTGCCTGGGCCTGGTCGTCGGCCTCGAGTACACCGACGCGACCTTCAGCGTCCACGACGCCCTGCAGCAGTTCAAGACCCACCCCTTCATCAAGAAGATCCTCGCGGGCGGCAAGCGGGTCGCCTGGGGCGCGAAGACGATCCCCTCCGGCGGCTACTGGTCGCTGCCGAAGCGCTTCTCGACGCCGGGGATGGTGGTCGCCGGCGACGCCGCCGGAATGGTCAACATCGCCGAGCTGAAGGGCGTCCACTACGCGATGCACGCCGGCATGTACGCGGCGGAGGCGATCGTCGACGCGCTGAAGCAGGACTCGGTCAACTTCGAGGCCTACGACGCCAAGGTGCGCGGCTCGGAGATCGAGAAGGACCTCTACCGCTCGCGCAACATGCGCCAGCCGCTCTCCAAGGGCTTGCTCGTCGGCGGGCTTGTCGGCAACTCGCTTGTGATGACCAAGGGCGCCTTCCCCGGCGGCCACTGGGAGGTCGAGGACGAGGCCGAGGTCGAGATGAGCATCGGCAAGGCCGGCGACAGGTACCCCGAGCCCGACAACGAGCTGACCTTCAACAAGCTGGACTCGGTCTTCCTCTCCGGCAACGCGACCCGCGACGACGCGCCCAACCACGTTCGCATCCAGACCAGGGTGCCGCGGGAGATCGCCCAGACCTGGGTCTCGATGTGCCCGGCGCAGGTCTACGAGATTCCCGAGGAGCAGCTGGAGGGCGGGGCGGCGGAGGTCGACGTCCACGTCACCGCTTCCAACTGCGTGCAGTGCGGCGCGATCACCGCCAAGGGCGGAAGATTGACGCTTCCTGAGGGGGGCGACGGCCCTCTGTATCAGGAAACTTAGGCGGGCGTACTACGTTCTACGCGGCTCTTTGTTGTTCCTCATAGTCGAAGAACCGCGACTGCGGTGTGGCGGACGCGATCGGGGTCGGCTCCGGCAGCGTGCTGCGCCGTCGGGGAGGAGCGAGCGTCCACTCCTCACAGCCGGCGAACGCTTCGGCGAGCTGCTGTGCCTTGGCGCTCCGCGGTCGATTCTGGTCGAAGACCTCTCTGCGCATAGCCCTCCGTCCTCCTGATGGGGGAAGGAAAGGATTGCGCGGCCGTCGGACGGCGAATAGGCATGGGGGCGGAAACAACCCCCAACGTGCGGATTGCGCTCAGGAAGAGGCGCCGGCTCCGTCCAGCCCGGCGATCGCCTCGGCTACCGCCTGCGGCTGGTCGAAGGGCACGAAGGTGGCGGCATCCGGGACCTGCACGAACTTCGCCCCGGGAATCGTCTCCGCCAGCCTCCGCCCCTCCTTCAGCTTGAAGGTGCGGTCCTCCGGCGCCCAGGCGATCACGGTCGGCTTCTCGAAGGAGCGCAGCCGCTCGGCTGCTTCCAGCGTGTAGCGCTTGTTCATCCCGGCCAGGAACTTGCGGGTGTCGCGCTTGACGCCGCCGTCGTGCAGGGGGGGCTCCGCCCAGGAGGCGACCAGGTCGGCCGGGAGTGGCCGCTTGGTGAAGGGCTTGTAGGCGGCTCTCGCGACCGCGGGCACGCGCAGGGGCAGGGCCAGCAGCTCCATCGCCCCCGGTACCTTCACGAGCGACGGCAGCGGCTTGAACGGGCCGGGCGGAAACTCCTCGAACGCATCGCAGTTGGTCAGCGCCAGCGCGCCGACCCGCTCCGGGTGACGGCTGACGAAGACCTGGGAGAGCGCGCCGCCGGAGTCGTTGCCGGCGACGATCGCGTCGCGCAGGTCGAGCGCCTCGAAGAAGTCGGCGAACAGCTGCGCCAGGCCGTAGGGGGAGAGGTCGGCATCCGGCTTCAGCGCGACCCGGTGGGACCCGAGCGGCCAGTCGGGCTGGATGCAGCGGTATCCGCCGCGGGCGGTGAGGCTCTCTGCGACCCCGTCCCAGAGGCGGCCGTCGACCAGGAAGCCATGCACGAAGACGACCGGCCTGCCTTCGCCGGAGTCGCGGTAGCGGATCGTCCCGGCGGGAAGCTCGATCTCGCGATGCTCGTTGGGCTGGGGCATGGGGATCCTCCTCGTGGCTGGGCCCGGCAGCGTATGCGAGATGGACGCCTGGTCGGGCGACGGTCGCGAGTCATCTAGACTTCATCGCGATGAAGGCCGAGATCCACCCGGAGTACGTGCTCGCCCACGTTCACTGCTCGTGCGGGAACGAGTTCTACACCCGCTCCACGAAGCCCGACCTGCACGTCGAACTGTGCTCGGCCTGCCACCCGTTCTACACCGGCAAGCAGAAGCTGGTCGACACCGGCGGCCGTGTGGAGCGTTTCCAGCGCCGCGCCGCGAAGCGCGCCAAGGCCCGGAGCTAGAGAAGTGAGCCCGGAGGGGGGCTCGACGTCGAACGGGGCTTCGGCCAACGGCGCCGACCCGCTGCGCATGCCGGGCGGCGGGCTGGTCGCCAAGCGCGACGCGCCACTCGGCGGCCAGGCCGTGTTGGAGGGCGTGATGATGCGCGGCGTCTCCGGCTGGGCGGTCGCGGTGCGCAACCCCGAGGGGGATGTCGAGGTCAGCTCCGAGCCGCTCGTCCCCTGGGCGAGCCGCCATCGCCTCTGGCGGGTGCCGGTGCTGCGCGGCGTCGTCGCCCTGGGCGAGTCGCTGAAGATCGGCTTCCGGGCGCTGGCGATCTCCGCCAACGCGCAGCTGGAAGAGGACGAGAACGGCGAGAAGGAGGAGATCGGCGGCTGGATGTGGGGGCTCACCGTCGCCCTCTCGATGGTGCTGGCGATCGGACTCTTCTTCGTCATCCCGGTCGGCGCCACCAGCCTGATCAAGGACCAGCTCGGCTCCGCGCTCCTCTTCTGGCTGGTCGAGGGGATCCTGCGCACGGCGATCTTCATCGGCTACATCGTCGCGATCAGCCGGCTGCCCGACCTGCGCCGCGTCTTCGAGTACCACGGCGCCGAGCACAAGACGATCTCCTGCTACGAGGCCGAGGACGAGCTGGTGCCGGGGCGGGCGAAGCTCTACTCCCGCCTGCATCCGCGCTGCGGGACCAGCTTCCTGCTGATCGTGATGGTGCTGGCGATCTTCGTCTTCGCGCCGATCGGCCTGCCCGCCTGGTACTGGCTGCTCGCCTCGCGCGTCCTCGGCATCCCGCTGATCGCCGGCCTCTCCTACGAGGTGATCAAGTGGGCGGGGAGGAACCGACGCAAGCGCTGGGTGCGGGGGCTGATGTGGCCGGGCCTGATGCTGCAGAACCTGACCACCCGGGAGCCGGACGAAGAGCAGCTGGCGGTGGCGATCGCCGCGCTGGAGCGTGTCCTCGAGAACGAGCAGCCGGCGGATCCCGAGGAATCGCCGATCGAGATCGTCGCGTAGCCGTGGTCGAGGAGCTGGTCGAGCAGATCGAGGCGCGCTTCGCCGAGCTGGAGGGGCTGATGGCCGACCCCGAGGTGATCGCCGACCGGGAGCGCTACGCCGAGGTCGGCCGGGACTACCGAGAGCTGCAGCCGGCGCAGGAGCTGGCGCGCGAGTTCAGGACGCTTCGCGACGACCTGGAGGGGGCGCGGGAGCTGCTCGCCGAGGGGGAGGACCCGGAGCTTCGGAAGGTCGTCGACGAGGCGCCGGCGCGGCTCGCCGAGCTGGAGGAGGAGATCCGCCTGGCGATGGTCGAGCGCGACCCCAACGACGCCAAGAACGTGCTGGTCGAGATCCGCGCCGGCACCGGCGGCGACGAGGCGGCCCTGTTCGCCGGCGACCTGCACAAGATGCTGACCCGCTATGCGGAGCAGAAGGGCTTCTCCACGGAAGCGATCTCCGCGTCGCCCGCCGAGGTCGGCGGGTTCAAGGAGGTCACCTTCGCGATCAAGGGCGAGGGCGCCTACTCGGTCTTCAAGTACGAGGGGGGAACCCATCGCGTGCAGCGGATCCCGAAGACCGAGTCGCAGGGCCGCATCCACACCTCGACCGCGACCGTGGCGGTGCTGCCCGAGGCGGAGGAGGTCGAGGTCGAGATCGACCCGGGCGACTTGCAGATCGACGTCTACCGCTCCTCCGGGCCCGGCGGGCAGTCGGTCAACACGACCGACTCCGCGGTGCGGATCACCCACGAGCCGAGCGGGATCGTCGTCTCGATGCAGGACGAGAAGTCCCAGCTGCAGAACCGGGAGCGGGCGATGCGGGTGCTGCGGGCGCGTCTGCTGGAGCGAGAGCAGGCCGAGCAGCAGGCGGAGATCGCGTCCGAGCGCAAGGCGCAGGTGGGCAGCGGCAGCCGCGCGGAGAAGATCCGCACCTACAACTTTCCGCAGGGGCGGATCACGGACCACCGGGTGAAGCTCACCTCGCACGACCTCGACGGCGTCCTCGCCGGCGATCTTTCCGGGTTCACCGACGCCCTTTCGGCGGAAGAGCGCAGGGAACGCCTGGCGGCGGCTGCCGAGACCGCCTGAGCGATGGCCGTCGCCGGCAGCGTGCGCGAAGCGCTGGGCGCCTCGGTCGACGCGCTGGAGGCGGCGGAGGTAGACAGCCCCCGGCTCGACGCTGAGCTGCTGCTGGCCGAAGCGACCGGTTGGGATCGACATCGGTTGGTGGCCGATCCGGATGCGGACGTGCCCGCCGGTGCGGGACGCAAATTCGGCGAGATGGTGCGTCGCCGGCTGCGGCGCGAGCCTGTCGCTTACATCCTCGGCCGCAAGGGGTTCAGGCGGCTGGAACTGGAGGTCGACGCGCGGGTGCTGGTCCCGCGCCCGGAGACCGAGCTGCTGGTTGAGGTCGCCCTGGAGGCGCAGCCGGCAACCGTCCTCGACGTCGGCACCGGCTCGGGCGCGGTGGCGCTGGCGATCGCCGACGAGCTGCCCGCCTGCCGCGTGACGGCGACCGACACCTCCGGCGCGGCGCTGGAAGTGGCCCGCGCCAACGCCGGGCGGCTCGGGCTGGAGGAGCGGGTCGAGTTCGTCGAGGCGGTTGTCCCGCCCCCCGGCAGCGGCGGCTTCGACCTGGCGGTGGCCAACCTTCCCTACGTGGGCGAGCGGGAGTGGAGCGGGCTCGAGCCGGAGGTGACGCAGTGGGAGCCGCGCGAGGCGCTCCTCGCCGGCCCCGACGGCCTCGACATCCTGCGCACCGCGATCCCGGCGATCACCGACACGGCGCCGGCGGTGGCTCTGGAGGTGGGCGAGGGGCAGGCGGCGGCGGTCGGCCAGCTGCTCTTCGAGGCGGGCCACGGCGCCGTCGAGGTCCGCAACGACCTGGCCGGGATCGAGCGGGTGGTGGTCGGCAGGCGCGAGGCGGCGCTGTGAGCGCCCCGATCGACGCGGTGATTTCCGGTTGTTCGAGTCCGCGGCGATCGAGACGCGAACCAGGGGTTGTTCGGTGACCGAGGTCGTCGCCGTCGCGCGCGAGGGGGCGAAGGCCGCCCGTGCCGCGTTGGAGCGCTGCGTCGCCGCGGGGGGCGTCGCCGTCTTTCCGGCCGACGGCCTCTACGGCCTCGCCTGCGACCCGCTCGCCCCGGCAGCCGTCGACCGCATCCAGGCGCTGAAGGGGCGCGAGGACCGCAAGCCCTCGGCGGTCATGTACTTCTCGCCCCTGGCGATGCGCGAGCTGGTATCCGGCTTCGGTCCGCGGACCGGCGCCGCGGCCGGCGCCCTGCTCCCCGGCCCGGTGACGCTGGTGGTGGCCAACCCGGAGCGCCGCTATCCGCTCGCCTGCCGCGAGGACCCCGGGCGCCTCGGCGTGCGCCTGATCGAGGGACCGCTGGCGGGCGCGATGTGCCCGGTTTTCCAAACCTCGGCCAATCGCAGCGGCGAACCGTCGGTCGCGTCCTTCGAGGAGGTCCCGGCCGAGATCCTCGCCGGCGCCGACCTGGCGATCGACGGCGGCGCGCTGAGCGGCCTGCCCTCGACCGTGATCGACCTGACCCGCCTCGACGAGACCGGCGAGTGGTCGATCCTGCGCGAGGGCGCCCTACCGCGCGAGGAGGCAGAAGCGCGGCTCTCCCGGGTCTAGTGTGCCAGATAGGTAGCTCACTTTTTGCTACTGTTATGTAGTAATGGCACAGACGCTGGATAAACGAGTTGGGACGCCTTTCTCCATCGACCCGGAGAGCGACCTGCCGGTCGGGACGCAGGTCGCCTGGCGATTGCGGGCTCTGATCGTCACTGGGCGGTTGCCGGCCGGCGATCAGCTGCCGAGCGTCCGCCGCATGGCCGAGTGGGCAGGGGTAAACGTCAACACCGTGAGGGCGGTGTACGCCGGCCTGGAAGAGGACGGCCTGGTCGAAACCGGGCACGGCAGGGGGACGTTCGTCGCGGAGGGTGTCGAGCCGGCGCCTGAGCTGGAGGCGATCGTCGGCGATGCGCTGACGCGCGCGCGGGAGGCGGCGCTCGACCCGCGCGAGCTGGCGGTGGTGGCGATGGCGTGCGCCGGGATGCCGGACACCGACGCCGAATCTCCCTCGGAAGCGGTCGAGTTGCCGGATGCCGAACAGGGCAGCGAGATGCTCGAGGTCAGGCAGGAGCTTCGCCGCCAAATCGGCCGCCTGGAGGCAGAGTTGGGGGCTTATGTCCGGGACCTTCCCGCCGGGAACGTCGACTCCGTTCGGCCCGCGGAACCCCGCATTGTCGGAGTCGAGGACTTGGAGCTGACGCGGGACCGGCTGATCGAGCAGCTCTCCGAGGCTCAACAGGCAGCGGAGCAGCGTGCTCGGCAAGAGGCGGAAGCCCGGATTCAACGTGAGGCAATGCTGAGTGACCCCGCCGCCCACAAGTGGCAGGTCGTTTCCGCCGAGGAGGCTGGAGAGCCGAGTTGTGTCGAGCACAGGGTCGTCCCTCGCCTTGGGCCGCTGGGCATGGCGATGGACTGGTGGCGGGTCAAGGTTTCCGGAGGGTGTCCGTAGCCAGCCGGGTGAGGCGGCTTCACGGGAGACAGGTGGTAGCCGCAGGCGCACAGAGGGCGTTCCTGCCCGCGAAGAACCTCTTCGAGCAGGTGGGGGACATGATGATCCTCACCGGGAAGACGATCGTCTCTGCGATCCGTCCTCCCTACCCCTACGGTGGCGAGTTCATCGGTCAGTTCCTCTTCGCCCTGCAGCTTTGCTGGTTCCCGCTGCTGCTCTCGGCGGCGGCCTTTGGCTTCGGCGCCCCCGGCCTCCAGGCCGCAAATGCCTTTTCGCTCTTTGGAACTCTGGATCGCCTCGGTGGCTTCTTCGTGCTGGCCTCGATTCGAGAGTTCGCACCGTTCGTGACAGCTGTCGTAGTTGCCGGTGTCGCCGGCACCGCGATCACCGCCGACCTCGGCGCCCGCAAGATCCGCGAGGAGCTGGACGCCCTCCAGGTGCTCGGCGTCGACCCGATCAAGAACCTGGTCGTGCCGCGCTTCCTGGCGCTGATGCTGATCACCGGCCTGCTCGACATCTACGCGCTCGTGATCGGGATATTCGGTGGCATTCTCGCTTCACTCGTCTACGACGCGCCACTCGGCGGCTTCCTGGCCACTCTGCTCACGAACGCCTCGGTCACCGACCTCTGGGGATCGGTGGTGAAGTGCACCCTGTTCGGGGCGATCATCGCCGTCGTCTGCTCCTACAAAGGGATGACGGCTTCCGGAGGCGCCGCAGGGGTCGGCCGCGCCGTCAACGAGGCGGTCGTGATCGCCTTCCTGGGCGTCTTCGCCTTCAACTACGTCTTCACACAGACCCTGCTCGCCACCAACCCCGAGCTGCAGACGATCAAATGAACGGCTGGCTGGCGATTCCTCGGAGCTGGCTCGACTCGATGGGCGAGATCTCCCGCTTCTGCGGGACGGTCGCCGCCCACGTCTACTCCGGCCGCGTCTTCCGGTTCTTCGGCGAGTCGCTGCGCCAGGCCGGCATCTTGATCCTCGGCTCGACGATGGTCGTCCTCGGAATGACCCTCTTCGTCGGACTCACGTGTGGCATCGAAGCCGCCTACCTGAACCGGGCGATCGGCTCCCCGGCCTATGCGGGCTTCTTCGTTGCCTGGTGCGATCTGAGGGAGCTCATGCCCTACGCCTTCGGCTACATGCTGGCCGCCAAGGTCGGCACCGGGATCGTCGCCGAGCTGGGCGCGATGCGGATCTCCGACGAGATCGATGCGCTGGAAGTGATGGGCGTGCCGCCGATCACGT
>Ga0299914_10000027_pt1 | contig 102717 bp, 91 predicted proteins | sample RVTome_10_FD_201361 | JGI IMG/M metagenome (GOLD analysis project Ga0299914, IMG submission 201361) | Soil microbial communities from uranium-contaminated site in the Upper Colorado River Basin, Wyoming, United States - RVT153D57 (version 2) ... | reverse complement strand
TGGACCCAGCAGCGCCCACTGCAGGTCGATTTCGCCGATATGAACCGGCCAGCCGATCGCCTGCTCCGCAACGATCTCTGCATCGGCGCGCAGACCCGGAACCAGCGGCACGGCCACGCGAAACAGGCCCACCCCGATTGCGAGCAGGATCAGCACGCCGGCGAGTACGGCGGCAGCCCATTTCCAGAGTCGGCGGGCGAGCTTAGACATGCGTTATCAAATTCCAGGGTGTTCGGTCACAGTGAATCTGGCGTTCATTCTGCGCATCGGGATTCATGAGACGTAAGAGGTGAAACGCAAGACGGCATTCACTTTCACCGTCGTCTCACCTCTTACTTCTTGCCTCTCACGAATATTCACATCGGCACCACGTCGAACTGTTCCGGCGTGTACAGCGTTTCGGCCTGCAGGCGTATCGGCAGGCCGATGTGTTCCTCGAGTTCGGCCAGACTGGTCGATTCCTCGTCCAGCAGCATGTCGATCACTTCCTGCGACGCGAGTACCAGCAGCTCCTGCACCTTGAACTGCCGTGTCTCGCGCATCACCTCGCGAAAAATGTCGTAGCAGACGGTTTCCGCCGTTTTCACCGAACCGCTGCCCGCGCATGTCGGACAGGGCCGGCACAGCACGTGTTCAAGACTCTCCCGCGTGCGCTTGCGCGTCATCTCGACCAGGCCGAGTTCGGAGACTTCGGTGACGTGCGTCTTGGCGTGATCCTTTTCCAGCGCCTTCTCCAGTGCGTCGAACACCATCAGCTTGTGTTCGGCTTCCGTCATGTCGATGAAATCGATGATGATGATTCCGCCGAGATTGCGCAGGCGCAGCTGGCGCGCAATGGCCTGCGCCGCTTCAAGATTCGTCTTGAGAATCGTTTCCTCGAGATTGCGATGCCCCACGAACGCGCCGGTGTTGATGTCGATGGTGGTCATCGCTTCGGTCTGATCGATGATCAGGTAACCGCCCGACTTCAGCGGCACCTTGCGCTCCAGCGAACGCCGGATTTCTTCCTCGACATTGTAGAAATCGAAGATGGGACGCTCGCCCGTGTAATGCTCGATGCGATTCGTCATCTCGGGTATGAACATTTCCGTGAAGCCGCGCATCTGCTCCCAGGTCATTCTTGAATCGACGCGCACCTGCTCGACGCCGGAATCCAGCAGATCGCGCAGGATGCGTACCGGCAGCGGCAGGTCGCCGTGCACCAGCTGACCAGCCTTGGCATTACGTGCCTGCGTACGCACCGACTCCCACAGCTTGTTCAGAAAGATCATGTCTGCGCGCAAGGCGTCCAGTGGTGCGCCTTCCGCTGCAGTCCGCACGATATAGCCGCCCTGCGGCATGCCGCTCGGATGTTCCTGGTGGGCAATGCTGGTTTCCACGATTTCCTTGAGACGTGCGCGCTCGACTTCCTCTTCGATGCGCGTGGACAAGGCAACGCCCTTGCCATCCGGCATGTAGACCAGGTAACGCGACGGGATGGAAATGTGCGTCGTGAGGCGCGCGCCCTTGCTGCCGAGCGGATCCTTCAGAACCTGTGCAAGGAGTTCCTTGCCCTCGTGCAACAGTTCGCGGATGTCGGATGGCCGCGATTCCTGCACTTCGTCGCCGCCGTAGGCGGTCTTCGCGATATCCGATGCGTGCAGGAACGCGGTACGCTCCAGGCCGACTTCAATGAACGCGGCCTGCATGCCCGGCAGCACGCGCGACACCTTGCCCTTGTAGATGTTGCCGACGAGACCTCGTCGCTGCGCACGCTCGATGAACACTTCCTGCAGCACGCCGTTCTCGACCAGCGCGACACGGGTTTCACGCGGCGTGACGTTGACCAGGATTTCCATGCTCATTTTCGAAGGCTCATCTTTGAGAACGCATTTTTCTGTGACTCGTGTTCAACGTCTTTCCCGATCCATTGATGACGATTCGCCCAGGACGGGTATGCCGAACCCGCGCAGCAGCTCCACGGTTTCGAACAGCGGCAGTCCGACCACGCCCGAATAGCTGCCGGATACATGATGAATGAACGCGGCCGCCCGGCCCTGGATGGCATAGCCGCCGGCCTTGTCGGCCGGCTCGCCGGTTTCCCAGTATGCCGCTATCGCCGCATCCGACACAGAACCGAATCCGACCCGGCTGACACTGACGCGCACGGCCTCGCGGTCGCCGCCGATCAACGCTACCGCCGTCATCACCTCGTGCTCCCGGTCCGACAGCCGGCGCAGCATGGCGCGTGCATCTTCCCGGTCTGCGGGTTTTCCCAGGATTTCGTCGTCGACGATCACCGCGGTATCGGCACCCAGGAATATTGCGTCATCCGGCGTAGTCGCCAATGCACGGCAGGCACGCGCCTTCGCCAGCGCCAGCCGGCGAACGTAATCACCCGGCGCCTCGCCGGGGTTGGCAATTTCGTCCAGGTCAACTGGCCGCGCGGCACATTCGATACCGATCTGCGCGAGCAGCTGCCTGCGGCGTGGCGATGCCGACGCGAGAATTATTCCAGCCATTCGTTCTTGCCCGTTCGTAAGACGCGAGAGGTGAGACGACGGCAAAGTCACGTCAACCGTCGTCTCACCTCTCACCTCTTGCTTCTCACCCTCTGTGATAAGGGTGATTCCTCAGCATGCTCATCGCGCGATACAACTGTTCGGCGACCACGATGCGTACCAGCGGATGCGGCAGTGTCAGCGGTGACAACGACCAGCGGCGTTCGGCGCGTGCGATCACGTTTTCAGACAATCCATCGGGACCGCCGATGGCAAGCGCGATGTCACGGCCGTTACGCATCCACTCGGCAAGTTCATCCGACAGTTGCCCGGTATTCCAGGCCTTGCCGGCCACGTCCAGCGCGATCAATCGTTCCTGGCCCGAAAGTGCCGCGAGCATGCGTTCGCCTTCCTTTTGAACCGCGCGCTCGACCGGCTGGCTTTTCGAACGTTGCGCGAGCGGCAGTTCAACCAGTTCGATGCGGCACTCGGGCGGCATGCGTGCCGCATATTCTTCGTAGCCGTCGCTTACCCATGCAGGCATCTTCTGCCCGACAGCGAGCAGGCGAATCTTCATTCAGGGCCGACCGACCAGAGCTTCTCGAGATTGTAGAATTCGCGCACTTCGCGCAGCATCACGTGCACGACGACGTCGTTCAGATCCAGCAATATCCATTCGCCGCTGCGTTCGCCTTCCACGCCCAGTGGCTTGACGCCGGCATTGCGTGCGTCCTTGAGCGCGCTGTCGGCGAGCGCCTTCACGTGGCGGTCGGATGTTCCCGTCGCGACGATCATGAAATCGGTTATCGCTGTTTTCCCCCGGACATCGATCACTGCAACGTCGACGCCTTTCACGTCTTCCAGGGCGTTCACTACCAGGTCGCGCAATTCTTCTGCTTGCATCAATTCATCCGTTCGGTTCGATAAAGTTGTTCGCGTTCGATGATGTCGAGTACGGCGTCCGGCAACAGGAAGCGCGGATTTCGATCCGCGGCAATCAGTTCGCGGACGCGCGTCGAGGAAATATCCAGCGCGGTAATGTCGCAGAACGCGATGCGTCCTGCCTGTTCGTTACAGCATGCCAGGCTGCCCGCCGCCAGTTCGGCTTTTTGCAACCAGTCCTGCAATTCGTGATTCCAGCGGATGTCACCACTGCCCGGCCGCCGCATCACGGCGATGTGCGCATACGATGTGATCTGTCGCCACTCGTGCCACCGGTGCAGGCCGCTGAACGCGTCTTCGCCAAGCAACAGCACGAACACGGCATCCGGCAATTCGGCGCGCAGGCTCTGCAACGTGCGCAAGGTGTACGAGGGCGGCGGCAGCCGCAGTTCACGCGCATCCAGCTCCAGGCCGTCCATGCCGGCAACAGCGGCGGCAACCATCTCCGCACGCAATGCTGCATTCACGCCAGGCGCTGTCCGATGCGGCGGTTCGGCGCAGGGAACCAGGCGGACTGCATCGAGGGCCAGCAGTTCGCGCGCTTCGATCGCCGCGCGCAAATGGCCGTCGTGCACCGGGTTGTACATGCCACCGAGTATGCCGATGCGCTGCGTTGCGCTCATCGTGTGCGGCTGGCCACTGAAGGCGAAACGACGTGCGACAGCGGCGTACCGGCCATTGCCGCAATCAGCCGCTCGATGTTCTGCCACGCATCACCGCGCCGCATCCCCTTTATCTGACGGTCAACCAGTGCAACTTCAAGCAACAGCCGCTCCCAGGCCTTGACGGGAAGCCGTTGCAGCGCGCGTGCCACGACAGCCTGCTTTTTCTTTGGCCAGACGCCGGCAGTGGCGCGCTCGGGACTCTGCCCGCCCGCCACCTTGAACGACAGTTCGGCGAGCAGGCGGATTTCCCGCGTCAACGACCAGCTCACCAGCACGGCCTCCATGCCTTCCGTCCGCAGGGCATCGAGCATGCGCAATCCACGCGCGGCATCGCCCGAAAGCGCAACCTCCGCGAGCTGGAAAATGTCGAATCGCGCGCTGTCCGCTACGGCGTCGCGTACGGCCTGCGCGTCCGCTGGCGAACCGGCAAGCAGCAGGGCCAGCTTGTCGATTTCCTGAGCCGCCGCCAGCAGATTGCCTTCGACGCGGTCGGCAAGCAGCTGTGCCGCCTCCCGGTCCACGGCAATTCCGGCACGCGCCATGCGTTCTTCGATCCAGCGCGGCAGCTGGCCGGCATCGAGCGGCCAGTACTCGACGAACACGCCCGCTTTTTCCAGCGTGCCCACCCATTTGTTCTTCTTGTCGACCTTGCCGGCGATGACCAGCAGTATCGTGTCTTCAGGCGGACGCGCCGCGAATTCAACCAGCATCTTCGCACCGGCGTCGCCCGGCTTGCCGGTCGGCAGGCGCAATTCAAGCACGCGCTTTTCCGCGAACAACGAAAGACTTTCACCGGCAGTGCGCAACGCCTGCCAGTCGAAACCGCGCTCGACGAAAAACACTTCGCGCGATGTGTAACCTTCACGGCGCGCCGCCGCACGCACCGCATCCGCCGCTTCACCGACCTGCAACGGTTCGTCACCCGAAAGCAGGTAGACCGGCGCGAGCGCCTTGCCTTGCAGATGTGCCGCGAGTTTCTCCGCAAACAGCTTCACTCGTACTCCCAGTCGTCTTCCGGCAATGCCGGCTCGTCGGCGTTCATCCCGGGGAGTTCGGCTTCGGGCTCCAGCGCATGGACGTCGTCCGGAATATCCGCCGCCGCAATGACTTGCAGAATGTCCCAGACCACGTCTTCGCGCAGTGATTCGGAAGCGCTCGCGATTTCACCGGAGCTGGACAACGGATCGGTAGGTTCCAGGACAATGGTCGTGCGTCGCCGCACCGCCTGGGTATTCAGCAACGTGACGCCTTCGGATGAGCGCAGCCGGAACTTGATCGCCATCGCCAGTTCGCTCTCGCGTGCCCGGCCCGCGAAGTCCTTCAACAACACGCGTTGCCGTCCGCTCGCATAGAGAATATCGAGAAACGCGGTTGCCTCGGCCGGGTTGCTTGCAACTCTAACGCCGCTCAACGAAAGCGCGCGCGCCACGGTGCGCAACAGGTGCGCGTCCGTGCCCGCATAGTTGATGTAGGTCGACTGCATGACCGGCGGCAGATCGATATTGCCCTTCAACTGGAACGCACAGCCCGCGACGAGCACGACGACGGCAAGCGTCAGCGGCGCGACGGCCTTCATCCCACCACCACGTTGATCAGTTTTCCGGGAACGACAATCACCTTGCGCACGGCCTTGCCTTCGACGAACCGCTGCACGTTCGCATCCGCAAGCGCCATCGTCTCGATCGCTGCATTGTCGGCACCGGACGGAACATCAATCCGGCCGCGCAGCTTGCCGTTCACCTGCACGACCAGCTCCACGCTGCTGCTGACCAGCGCGTTCTCGTCGTGCGCCGGCCATGCGGCGTCCAGGATGTCCTCGCCATAACCCAGCTCCTGCCACAACTGCTGCGCAATGTGCGGTGTGGCGGGCGCCAGTATTCGCAGCAGGATGCCGAAACCTTCGGTGATCAGTGCGGACACAGCATCGCTTGCATCGCCCTGCGGCAGCTTCACCAGTGCGTTCGTGATCTTCATCGTGGCCGACACCACTGTATTGAACTGCTTGCGCTCGTAATCCACGTTGGCCTGTTTCAGCACCTCGTGAATTTCACGGCGCGCATTCTTCAACGCTTCGGATGCTCCGTTCCAGTCGAATTTCGTGTCACGCGGCGTGATGGAAGCCCGGTTGTCCGCCGCGTATTGCCAGACCTTGCGCAGGAAACGCCACGTGCCTTCGATGCCCGTATCCGACCATTCCAGTGTCTGCTCGGGCGGCGCCGCGAACATCATGAACAAACGCGTCGCATCCGCGCCGTACTGTTCCACCATGCGCTGCGGATCCACGCCGTTTAGCTTCGATTTCGACATGGTGCCGATGCCGCCGTATTCCACCGGCTTGCCATCCGAGGTGCGCGTGGCGGAAACGATCTCGCCTTTTTCATTGCGTTTGACGTCGACATCTGCCGGCGGAATGTATTCGACCCGGCCGGTGCCTTCCTTCCGGAAGAAGATATGGTTCAGCACCATCCCCTGCGTCAGCAGGTTGCGGAACGGTTCATCCACGGCGAGGAGTCCGAGATCGCGCATGGCTTTCGTCCAGAAACGCGAATACAGCAGATGCAGGATCGCGTGTTCGATACCGCCGATGTACTGGTCGACCGGCATCCAGTAGTTCGCGCGCTCATCCACCATCGCCGCGTCGTTATCGGGACCGGTGTAGCGCAGGAAATACCAGGACGAATCCACGAACGTGTCCATGGTGTCGGTTTCACGCTTCGCCGGACCGCCGCACTGCGGACAATCGACATTCAGGAACTCCGCGCACTTGTTCAGCGGATTGCCGCTGCCGTCCGGAACGAGGTCTTCCGGCAGCGTGACCGGCAGTTGCTCGTCGGGAACCGCGACTTCGCCGCATTTTTCGCAGTGAATGAGCGGAATCGGGCAGCCCCAGAATCGCTGCCGTGAAATGCCCCAGTCGCGCAGGCGGAAGTTCGTGCGTTTGCGGCCCAGGCTTTTCGTAACAAGGTCTGCCGCGATGGCGTCGGTACCCTGTTCGAAACCCAGCCCGTCGTATTTGCCGGAATTGATCAGCCGCACGTTCTGCCGGCCTGCGTACTCATCGCGCCATTCGCTGTCGCTGTAATCTTCACAGGCGACAACTTGGCGGATCGACAATCCGTACCTGTTCGCAAACTCGAAGTCGCGTTCGTCATGCGCCGGAACGGCCATCACCGCGCCTTCGCCGTAATTCATCAGCACGTAATTCGCGACCCACACCGGCAGTTTTTCGCCCGTGAGCGGATGCTTGCAGTTGATTCCGAGCGCCATGCCACGCTTTTCCTGCGTCGCGATCTCGGCTTCGGTGGTGCCGCCCTTGCGGCATTCCTCGACGAACCGGGCGACCTCGGCATTGTCTTTCGCCACCTTCAATGCGAGCGGGTGTTCGGCGGCGACAGCGACGTAGGTTGCGCCCATCAAGGTATCCGCGCGCGTCGTGAATACCTTGATGACGTCGTCGCCGTTGTCATCAGGCAACGGAAAATGGATTTCCGCGCCTTCCGACTTGCCGATCCAGTTCGCCTGCATGGTCTTCACACGATCCGGCCAGCCGTCGAGACCGTCCAGCGCGCCGAGCAGTTCGTCGGCATAGCGCGTGATGTTGAGGTAGTACATCGGCATTTCGCGCTTTTCGACTTCGGCGCCGGTGCGCCAGCCGCGGCCGTCGATGACCTGTTCGTTCGCGAGCACCGTCTGGTCCACGGGATCCCAGTTCACGGTGCCGGTCTTCTTGTACGCGATACCGCGTTCGCGCATGCGCAGGAAAAACCACTGGTTCCACTTGTAGTAATCCGGCTGGCAGGTCGCGAGTTCGCGATTCCAGTCGATGGCGAATCCGAGCGCCTGCAACTGCTGGCGCATGTAGGCGATGTTCTCGTACGTCCACTTCGCCGGCGGCACACTGTTCTGCATCGCGGCGTTTTCGGCCGGCAGGCCGAACGCGTCCCAACCCATCGGCTGCAGCACGTTGTAGCCGCGCATGCGCATATAGCGCGTGATCATGTCGCCGATGGTGTAGTTGCGAACATGCCCCATGTGCAGCTTGCCGCTGGGGTACGGCAGCATGCTCAGGCAGTAGTATTTCGGGCGGCCGGAATCTTCTTTCGAACGAAACGCCTGCCGCTGCGTCCATTGCTCCTGAACCGCGGCTTCTATGTCCTGTGGTTGATACTGCTTGTCCATGTCATCTCTGGAATATGAATTGTCGGGTTACTGTCACGGCGTGCGCGGGGGCGGCCGCGATACCGCCAGTGGAGCCGTGGCGAGAAGAAAAACCAGCACGCAATAGTACGTGATAGCCAGCGAGTGGTTGAAGATGGTTTCCGTCAGTCCGGACAGCACGAACGCACTGACCAGCGCCATGCCGGCCGCTCCAGACGCGTCACCGCGCCGATGAAACAGCAGGAACGGCGCGAGGTATACCAGCAGCAACGCGAGCACCCCGGCAATGCCGCGTTCCGCAGCCACGGTCAGGAATTCGTTGTGCGCGTGATCGTACTGGACCAGCTGCCAGGGTCCGGCGCCGCTCCGGGCATGTGTTTCCAGGAGCGCCGGGAACGCACCTGTGCCCACGCCCAGCAACGGCGCGCCGAGAAAACCCGACGCCGCGATCCGCCACATGTACAGACGCGACACGATCGGGCCCGAGGCGTCCATGTACCGGTACTCGCCGGGCGCCGTGGCAAGGATCACCAGATCGACCTGCGCGCCGACGCTCACATCCACCAGCGTCCGCGCCATGGTTTCCGCGGATTCGTCCGGTTTCGTGTCCAGATCCAGTCGTCGCGGCTGTTTGAAATTGAATCTTTGAACCGCGCTGCCCGCGGTCGCGAGTCTCACCGCGCCCTTGCCGCGCAGCAGCAGGGAGCCGCCCGATCCGCCGTCCGGCGCAACACTGCGCTCGGGAAGCACGATGCTGACGTGCTTCGGTCCGGTGTTGTCGACGCGCAGGAAAGCGCCGCCGGCGCAGCGCGTGCCCGTCACCGGCGCAAAATCCGCATTCTCGATGACCTGTATTGCCACGGTGTTCCCGGCAACCCGGACATTGCCGCTGGCGAGCAGCCAGTGCAGCAGTTCGGGCGCATCAAGGCAGGCAGGCAGTTGTTCCGGCGCGGCGTATTTCGCAAGGATGGCATCGGCACGGACATGCTCGGCGACCTGCCGCTTGCCGTCGCCCAGGCGATCGAGCAGATTCTGCGCGAGCGGTGTCAGCGCGATCATGGCAACCACGACCGCAGCCGCGGTACCCGCCTTCAACCAGCGCCGCCCGTCCCTTCCACACCAGGTCAGGCACACCAGGCCGCCGATGATCAGTACGGTGAGCGCAGCGCCCCGCGTGCCGGACAGCAGGACCGCGGCGAGCCCTCCGGCAGCGCCGGCCATGGCCCAGCCGCGTGTACCGTCCACGCCGCGCAACGCCAGCGCCAGGTTGACGACTGCGAGCGCCGCGGACAGATGCCCGAACAGGATGGAAATGGATGCGCCCGTGGCGCGAAGTTCGTCCCCCAGGGCAACCTGCAAGACGGCGAACACGCCGGTCAGCGCACCTGCAAGGCCAAGGCCAGCAAGCAGCGCGCGCGGCGGCAGGCGCAAGGCGCGAATCGCAAAGTAAACGGGTATGGCGCCCAGGAAACGGATATCGCGACCCAGCAGTTGTTCGCCGAGGCGCGTCTGTTCGCCGGAGATGAAATACGCCAGTACGCCGGCAAGAAAGTATGCCGCGAAACTTGCCAGCACCCAGGCCGGCAACGGTCCGGGACGTTCGGTACGCCGGCGCAACAGCAACCACAGCCCGGCGAGAAACAGCACCGCGAAGACCGTGCTTGCGACCTTGCCGGCGACCAGCGCAAATACGATGAAGATGGCCAGCAACAGCCAGCCGGCCCGCTGCCAGCCGGATTCCGCCGGCACAAGGAACGTCGACAGCACGTTCATCGTCCCTTCCGAAAGCGCGACACCAGGCCGGGCACCAGCAGGACGCAGGCCAGCATCACGACCAGCCAGTTGCCGAAACGAACGTAAGGTGTCGCGCCTGTCATTGGCTGCACATCCCCGCGCAGCACCCGCGCCTCGAACTGTGGCAGGCGCGCGCGCACCTGGCCGTGATCGTCGACGATCGCGGTCACACCGGTATTGGTTGCGCGCAACAGCCAGCGCCCTGTTTCGATGGCGCGCATCCTCGCGACCTGGAAATGCTGCAGAGGGCCGATGGAGCGCCCGAACCAGCCGTCGTTGCTGATATTGACCAGCAGCTGCGCGTCCGGCAGTGCTGTGATCAGTTCTTCGCCGAAGACCGCTTCGTAGCAGATCATCATCGCGACGGAGAGCTCCGGCGACACCTTGAGCGCACGGCCATCACTACCGGTTTCGAAATCGCTGTACGGCAGATTCATCAGGCGCAGCCAGCGGCGCACGAAATCGGGTACCGGAAAATATTCGCCGAACGGCACGAGGTGGCGCTTGTTGTACAAACGCCGCGCATCGCCGCCCAGCACGACCGCGCTGTTGTAGTACACATTGCGATCGAGTTCGCGCACCAGCGTGCCGGTGAGCAAACGCTGCTGCGGATTCAGAAGCTCGTCTTCCACCTGTGCATAAAAGGCGCGGTCGAGCTGATGGTAAAGCGCGGGTATCGCCGCTTCCGGCCACACGACAAGATCGGCATCCGCCTGTTCTTCCGTCATTGACCAGTAGCGCTCCATGGTCGGCATGAGCGACTCCGGGAGCCATTTCTGGTCCTGCCGGATGTTGCCCTGCAGGAGCGCGACGGAAATCTTCTCGCCGGCGGGCTGCGTCCAGCGCAGTTGTTCGAACGCCCAGCCCGCGGCGACGAGTACGGCAATCGCGACGAGTCCCGCCACGCGATCCGCGTGAGCGGAACGGAACTGCAGCACGACGCCGCCCGCGATGGCGACGACGACCATCGACACGCCGAACACGCCGGACAGGGGTGCAAAACCCGCGAGCCAGGAATCGGTCTGCGAATAGCCCAGCGCAAACCACGGAAAGCCGCTCAGGAACCAGCCGCGTATCCATTCCAGCAGCGCCCACAGCGCGGGCGCAAACACGAGCAGCCGCAAGACCGGGCCATGCGGTGCAAAGCGTGCGACAAGCCAGGCGAACAGCGCGTAATACGCTGCCATGGCCGCGATCAGTCCCAGCATCAGCAGGATGGCGAGTATCGCCGGCGCTTCGCCGAAGACGTGCAGGCTGATGTACAACCAGTACATGCCGCCGCCGAACCAGGTCGCGCCGAAGGCAAAGCCCAGCTTGGCGGCGCGCTGTGGCGTTGCGAGCACGGCCAGGCGCAACAGGATGGCGACCGTGAGAAATGGCAGGACGAACAGGCCGAAAGGCTCGAATGCAAAAACATTCGCCGCCCCGGCGAGAGCGGCGATCAGGTATGCAGAGCGGTTATGCGTCAGCGGCGCGAAGGTGTTCAGCATGGATTCCGGTCAACCGCCTGCCTGCAACGCATCGGCCAGCACGGTGACTTCCAGGAGATGAATGCGGCGGTTGTCCGCGCGGCTGACGCGAAACCGGAAACGGTCTATGGCGACGCTCTCGCCGCGCCGCGGCAGATGACCGATGGCATTCATTACCAGCCCCCCGATCGTATCGAATTCCTCGTCGCTGAAGTTCGAGCCGAAATATTCGTTGAAATCCTCGATCACGGTCAGCGCCTTGACGGTGTAGCGCGTCTCGTTGTGCTTGAGAATTTCGGTTTCCTCTTCGATGTCGTGCTCGTCGTCGATCTCGCCGACGATCTGCTCCAGCACATCTTCAATGGTCACCAGGCCCGCAACGCCGCCGTACTCGTCCACGACAATCGCCATGTGATTGCGGCTGCTGCGGAACTCCTTCAACAGCACGTTCAGGCGTTTCGCTTCCGGGATGAACGTCGCCGGCCGCAGGTATTCGCGCACATTGAAGCCACCCGCCGGCTTTTCCGCCCAGAACCGCAACAGGTCCTTCGCCAGCACGATGCCAAGCACTTCGTCGCGCGATTCGCCGATGACGGGAAAGCGTGAATGTCCTGATTCGATGATGATCGGCAGCACTTCGGCTTCCGTCGCGTCACGTTCGATGACCGCCATCTGCGAACGCGGGATCATGACGTCGCGCACCTGCATGTCGGCAACCTGCAACACGCCCTCGAGCATGCCTTGCGCATCGCTGTCGAAGAGATTCCGCTTCTGTGCGTCACGCAGCAGTTCCAGCAGCTCTTCGCGATCGCGTGGTTCGCCTGAAAGCACCATGCCGATGCGATCCAGCCAGCCTCGAATGCCGGAGGTGCTGGAACCGTTTGAGCCGTTGGAACCGTTCGTACTGGGGGGAGGGTGGTCGTCGGACATTTTATTATCTGTTTTCCTGATAGGGGTCGGGATAGCCTAAGCGGCCCAATATTTCGGTTTCAAGCGCTTCCATCGCTTCGGCCTCGGCATCCGACTGATGGTCGAAGCCGAGCAGGTGCAGACAGCCGTGAATCGTAAGGTGCGCCCAGTGCGCAAGCGGCGGCTTGCCCTGCTCGGCGGCTTCACGCGCCACGACCGGCGCGCACAATACCAGATCGCCCAGCAGTTGCAGGCCCAGGTCTTCCGGCAGTTCAGCGGGAAAGCTCAGAACGTTGGTCGCGTAATCCTTGCCGCGGTAATCGCGATTGAGCGAGCGGCCTTCGGCTTCATCAACAATGCGGACCGCGAGTTCGGCTTCGCTGCGGCGGCCTTCGAGCGCCGCTGAAACCCAGCGGTTGAAATCACCCGCCACCGGCGCGACATCCGCGTCCGTCGCGAACTGCAGATCGACCTGCATATCCATCAGACGGTTCCATCCGGATCTTCGCCACGGCTCTCGTACGCCTCGACAATCCGCTGCACGAGCGCGTGCCGCACGACATCGCGCGCCGAAAAGAACGTGAAGCTCACACCTTCCACATCGTTCAGCACTTCGACGGCATGGCGCAAGCCGGAGCGCACGTTACGCGGCAGGTCCACCTGCGTGACATCGCCGTTCACGACGGCGCGCGAGCCGAAACCGATGCGCGTCAGGAACATCTTCATCTGCTCGACCGTCGTGTTCTGCGCTTCGTCGAGCAGTATGAACGATTCGTTCAAGGTGCGACCGCGCATGAACGCGAGCGGCGCGACCTCGATGACATTGCGTTCGATCAGGCGAGCGACTTTTTCGAAGCCGAGCATTTCATACAACGCGTCGTACATCGGTCGCAGGTAGGGATCGACTTTCTGGCTCAGATCGCCCGGCAGGAATCCGAGTTTTTCACCTGCCTCGACTGCGGGCCGAACCAGCACCAGGCGGCGCACTTCATCGCGCTCCAGCGCTTCGACCGCGCTCGCCACGGCAAGGTATGTCTTGCCGGTGCCGGCAGGACCTATGCCGAAACTCAGATCGTGCTTGCGGATATTCGCAAGATAATCGCGCTGTGCGGGACCGCGGCCGCGAATCTGGCCGCGCTTCGTCTGCACGATCACGTCTTCCTGATCGCGCTGTCCCGCATCCTTGACAATCAGTTCGTCAGCGCCCGATTCCTGCAGCGACAGGTGCAGGCGTTCCGCCGTCAGCGTTTCCTTCGCGGTCACGCGGTACAGGTCGCGCAGCAGCGCGGATGCGATCTCCGTGGAATTGCCCGGCCCGATGATGCGGAATTTCGAACCGCGGTTGCTGATCTCCACGCCGAGCCGCCGTTCGACCTGGCGCAGATGCCCGTCGAACGGTCCACACAGATTGGCGAGACGTTCGTTGTTCGCGGGAGAAAGGACGATGTCGACAGTGTGAGGTTGTGCGTTCAAGCCGGTTCCCGATGACCTTCCGCTGCTGCCGCAACCGCGTGTGCAAGCCGGCCGCGCAGGGAGTTGGGCATGCTTTCGGTGATGACGACGTCCGTGAAGCTGCCGATGAGCGACACCGGTCCGTCAAAATTCACCCAGCGATTGTTGTCCGTGCGGCCGGCGAGCTGGCGCGGATTCTTCGTGGACGGCCGTTCGACCAGCACGCGCTGTGTCGTACCGACCATGGCCGCCGTGTATTCCTGGTTGAACTGCTGGATGCGCGCCTGCAGTACCGCGAGGCGCTGCTGTTTTTCCGCGTGATCCACGTCGTCTTCGAACGAAGCGGCGGGCGTGCCGGGACGGCGCGAGTAGATGAAACTGAATGCCTGGTCGAACTTCACGTCGTTGATGAGTTTCATCGTCTGTTCGAAATCTTTCACGGTTTCACCGGGAAAGCCGACAATGAAATCCGAAGACAGCGAAATGTCCGGCCGCGCTTCACGCAGACGGCGAATCTTCTGCTTGTATTCAAGCGCCGTGTGACCGCGTTTCATGCTCGCGAGAATGCGGTCCGATCCCGACTGCACGGGAAGGTGCAGATAATTCGCGAGCTTCGGAACATCGCGGAAAGCGTCGATGAGGCTGTCGGAAAATTCCAGCGGATGCGAGGTCGTGAAATGGATGCGCTCGATGCCATCAAACTCCGCGACGTAACGAATCAGCAGCGCAAGGTCGCAGATCGTGCCGTCGTGCATCGGGCCGCGGAAGCCGTTGACGTTCTGGCCCAGCAGGTTGATTTCCTTCACGCCCTGCCCGGCGAGCTGCGCGATCTCGGCGATGACGTCGTCGAAGGGCCGGCTGACTTCCTCGCCGCGCGTGTAGGGAACGACGCAGAACGTGCAGTATTTCGAGCAGCCTTCCATGATGGAAACGAATGCGGCCGCACCCTCGGCCTTCGGCGCCGGCAGGTGGTCGAACTTCTCGATTTCCGGAAAACTTATATCCACCACGGCGCGCTTTTCGCGCTGCGCCGTCACCAGCATTTCCGGCAAGCGGTGTATCGTCTGGGGCCCGAACACCAGGTCCACGAAGGGCGCGCGCTTCACGATGCCCTCGCCTTCCTGGCTGGCCACGCAGCCACCGACCCCGATAACGAGATGCGGCTTCTGCTGCTTCCAGGTTTTCCAGCGGCCGAGCTGGGAGAACACCTTTTCCTGGGCCTTTTCACGTATGGAACAAGTGTTCAGGAGAATGACATCAGCGTCCTCCGGCCTGTCCGTGGTTTCCAGGCCATGGGACTCACGCAGCACGTCCAGCATCTTCGCCGAATCGTACTCATTCATCTGGCAACCAAAGGTCTGGACGTATAGCTTTCCGGGCATTGCAAATAATCCAGCCCCGGACCAGCCAGGGCAAAATCTTCAAGGAACTGAATAGTTTACAGCTTCAGACGGCGGGTAATCCAGCAATCCGGCGGGACGTTACTTCTTCACGACACGCAGGTGTGGCGGCGTGGTCTGCAGCGCCCAGCCAGGGGTCAGGACGGTGAACTCGGGGACCAGCTGGCGCAGGCATTCGACCGCCTCGGCTGAATCGCCGGCCGCGACGGCCTTCTCCAGCGCGTCCATGCCGTTCGCGATCCAGTTCCAGTCGGCCGGAAAACTGCTCGCCTGCATGAGCTTCGGGTGCGCGGTAGGCACAAGTTCCTCGCTCGCATAGAAAAGCTCCTCATGCAGCTTTTCGCCGGGACGAAGTCCCGTGTACGTGATCATGATGTCGCGGTCCGGCACCTTGCCGGCCAGGCGCACCATCTTCTCTGCCAGCTCGCGGATGCGGATCGGCCGCCCCATGTCCATGACGAAGATTTCGCCACCCCGGCCGATCAACGCCGCCTGCAGGATCAGGCCGACGGCCTCCTGGATAGTCATAAAATAGCGCGTGACTTCAGGATCGGTAACGGTAACCGGCCCGCCGTTGCGGATCTGTTCTTCAAACAGCGGCACCACCGAACCGCAGGACGCGAGTACGTTGCCGAACCGCGTGGTGACAAACTGGGTACCGGAATTCCGCCCGAGGTTCTGGCAGTAAAGTTCGGCGACCCGCTTGGTCGCGCCCATCACGCTGGTCGGATTGACGGTCTTGTCCGTGGAAATCAGGACAAAGCGCTCCGCGCCGTGACGAACCGCCGCATCCGCCACGATGCGTGTACCCAGCACGTTGTTGTCCACACCCTGGCAAGGATTCTCTTCCACGATCGGAACGTGCTTGTAGGCGGCGGCGTGGAACACGATGGCCGGGTTGAAGCGCGCGAACAGCTTTTCGACCAGGCTCGCGTTGCGCACGTCCCCGAGCACGGCGCGCAGTTCCATGGCCGGAAACTTCTTCATGAGTTCCAGTTCCGCGCGGTACAGATTGAATTCGGAATTATCGACGACGATCAATGCCTGTGGATGATGCGCGGCAATCTGCCGGCACAGTTCCGAGCCGATCGAGCCGCCACCGCCCGTCACCATCACGCAGCGATCATGAATCAGGCGTTCGATGGCATCGTCATCAAGGGCGTTCTGATCGCGCCCCAGCAAATCCTCGACCGTCACCGCGCGCAGGCGCGAGGCATCCGCCTGGTCTTCGGCCAGCTCTTCGATCGACGGCAGCGTGCGGAACTCGACGGCGGCCTCGTTACAGAGCGCGACAATCCGGTCCATGGTTTCGCGGTTCGCCGAAGGGATGGCAATCAGCACGATGTTGATCGACATCGCCTCGACCAGCTGCGGCAGATCGTCGACAGTGCCACGCACCCGGACGCCGTGCAGTTCCTGGCCGCGCTTGGCCAGATCGTCGTCGACGATTACCGCAGGGAAGAACGGACCGTGACGCCGCAGGTCGCGGATCAGCATTTCACCCGCGCGGCCGGCACCGACGATCAGTGCGTGCTTGCGATTGTCGAATGCGGGCTTCAAGCCATGGTCGCGCACCGCGCGGTAGAGAACGCGCATGCCGCCCGCGCCGCAGATCAGCACGAAGGGATAAAGAAGAATGACGGAGCGCGGAATCTCGTGCAGGCGGATAACCACGAACAAACCGAGCAACGTCAACAGCAAACCGCTCGTGCCTGCCCAGAAGATGCGAACCAGGTCCGGGACGGAAGCGAAACGCCACACGCCCCGATAGCAGCCGAATATCCAGAATGACAGCGCGTGCGCGGGAATGGCGATGACCATGAAATACAGGTATTCGCGCAGCAATCCTTCCGGAATCGTGTCGAGATTGAAACGCACCCAGTAGGCAATCGTGATCGCTGCGGGAACCCACAGCAGGTCGTGCGCAAACACAACCCAGCGATTACGCAAAAGCGCGAATGTACTCACCACCACTCCTCTGGAACATTGCCCGCCACTCTGCGTATGTCACTGCCGAGCCGTTTCGCTTGATCGCTGTCACCGGACTGCGAAGAATAACGCAAGTCCTTGAAACAGCAACATAATCAGGAATTCTAGCACGAGAACGCGGCGCACAGGCGAACCGGCCAGTACCAGCCGCTGATAAAAATGTTCCCGGTGCGCCTCCCAGGGCCGTGCGCCCTTCGCCACCCGCGCCGCCAGCGTCCAACTGGCATCCAGCGCAAACGGCAGGAAAACCAGCAGCGGAACGATCCAGTCGAACAGGCCGCGCGCGATACCGGCCAGCGACAGAGCCCCCAGCAGGTAACCGAGCCCCACGGAGCCGGCATCCCCCATGAACAGCCTTGCCGGCGGCCAGTTGAAAACCAGAAAGCCCAGCGCCGCGGCCCCCACCGCCAACAGCAGGAGCGCGTACGCTTCGTCGCCCTGCAACATTCCCGCGAGCGCCAGCGTGAATGCGCCCGTAACCGCCATGAGCCCTGCCAGGCCGTCCATCCCGTCCATGAAGTTGAACAGGTTGATGAACCAGACCAGGGCGAGACCCGCCAGCAGCACGATGGGCCAGACAACCGGCATTGCCGCGCCCAGCCACAGGAACAGCACCGCGACCGCCGCCAGTTGCGCGGCGAGACGCACCCCGACCGGCACATGCGCCAGGTCATCGCGAACGGACACGCCGACAATGATCAGCCACCCGATCCAGAACGGCGCACCCGGCAGCGGTACCGCAAGCAGGGTGAAAGCCAGCGCCGCAACGCCGATGCTGCCCTGGATGGCGAGACCGCCAGAACGCGGAATCGGACTGCTGTGCAATGAACGCGCGTTCGGTTGATCGAGGAAACGCTGCCGCAAGTGCTTCGAAAGCAGGACGCCACACCCCGCAGCCGACAGGATGCCGGCCGCGATCACTACAGCTACAGACATGAAATCGTGCGCTGTCATGAGATCGTCAACGGTTCCTGTCCGTCGGTGGTCGCGCGTTTTCTGCCAGGAACTCCTGCGGCGTGAATCCGAGATCGCGTTCGGCAGGTTCATTGTCGAAGACATGATCCTCGCGCATCCGCCGCACCATGTCGGAATCCAGGTAGCGGAAGCGCGGAATCAGCGAGAGGATTCGCAGGGCGAGCGTCAATACGGGTGCAGGCAATCGGACCACACGGTCGTGCCCGACCTCGTCCCGCAGAATTCGACGTGCCATCTGCTCGAATGTCAGTTGCTCTCCACCGCCGAGAAAATACGTATTGCCCACGGCAGCCGCACTCGTCAATGCCGCCATGACCGCCTGCACGACATCATCGACATGCACCGGCTGGCGCATTCCGGACCGGCTGACGACGGGAAAGAATCCGAACCCGCGTCCCATGCGACGAATGAAGCCGACATTGTTGTCCGCGCCACCGTAGGTCATTGCCGGACGCAACAGCACGGCAGGCATCGCGTGCGCTCGCGTGAAGGCATGGAAAGCCGCCTCGCCGGCCTTCACCGATTCGAGGAACGCGGCTTCGGCGGGCGATCGCGTGTGCACTTTTGTCTGCACGCTTGCCGTGCTCAGTGCGATGAAACGTCCGATGTTCGCCGTTTCAAGCGCCGGCAGCAGCTGCGGTAACGCAGTGACAGGCACCAGGCTGATGACGGCTTTCCAGGAACCGTCCAGCTTTCCTGCAAGCGCATCCGGCGCCTCACGCGGGTAAGCAAGCTCCGTGACGTTCGGCCATTCGTGAAATCGCCGCCCTTCGCTCGTCGTGGTTATCACAATGCGGGAATCCGGACCGATGCGCTTCAGCAACAAGGGAGTGAGCTGGCTGCTTCCGCCGAGTATCAGAACTGCATCGCTGGTCATTCGGGTCCTTGTCTGTGCATTCGGCTGTCGCGCTGTTGTCGTGGCTTGCGGGCGACATCCTCGTAAACCTGCCGGACCTTCGCCGTGAACTGCTGCCGCGAAAAAGATTCGCGTACCCGCCGGGCGCCATTACTGCCGAGCTGTCCGGCCAGCGCCGGATCGTTCCACAGTTTCCGAATCGCTGCCGCAAGTTCCGGTACGTTCCCGGCGCGCACCGTAATCGCTTCCTGGCCGTCCCGCGCAACCCAGCCGATGCCGGGGTGGGTATCCGTGTTGATGATTGGCTTGCCGCAACTCATCGCTTCGAGCTGGACGATGCCGAACGTCTCGTTCGGTGAAACGGACGGCAGCAGGAACGCCCTGCAAACGTTCATCAAACAGCGCAGCGTATGCCGGTCCACGCCGCCCATGAACCGCACACGGTCGGAGATGCCGAGATTTTCAGCCTGCTGTCGCAGCTCGCGCGACTGCGGACCGGCACCCACGATCACGAGTCGTGCATCGGTCTGCGCCAGCGCGTCGAGCAGGACATCGAAGCCCTTGTACGGCACGAGCCGTCCGGCGGCGAGGAAAAACGGTTCCAGTCCTTTCCATTCGGCGTCGATCTGCGCGTCTTCCAGCTGCCACTCGTCCGAATCCACGCCGAACGGAATGACGTCGCATTTTTCCCGGACGGCAGCCAGCAGCGGCGAAATCTCGATGTGCGCGGGCGTGGACACGATGACGCGATCCGCGCGTGCAAGACAGCGCCGCATGAACGGCTGCAGCAGCCGCGCCACCGCGCGCTGGTGAACGATTTCGCTGTGCCAGTGAATGACAAGACCCGTGTCGCGCGGAAAATGCGTTGCCACCGCAAGATCGATCAGCGGGAATGGATAGTGGTAGGCGACTACGTCGGTGCGCCGCGCACGTTGCCAGAACATGAAGGGGAACGACGGCGATAACGGCATGGACATCAGGTGCCCGAACGAGCCTGCCTTGTGGACGGGCACGCCGTCATCGTCCAGGCGCTCACCGAAACCCTGCCCGGAAATGCACGCGAGGATCGTGGAATCCACGTCATCCCATGCATGCACCAGCTCGTCCATTGCGGAAATGACGCCGCCGCGATGCGGCTTGTAGACCTTGAACGCGTGCAGCACGCGAATCCCGTGGCCGTCAGCGGCTTGCCTGTTTTCGTGCACCGCCATTCCTTCTGCTCGACCCTTCTACGACTGGACGCGCTCGCCAGTCCTGTTGCGGACACTGGCCAGAAGATGCTGCAGCAAATGAAGCAGATTGGCCACCGTCCAGTAGAGCACCATGCCGGCGGGGAAATGATAGAAGATCAGAAAGAACCCGATGTTGACCGCAACCAGGAACACGACCTGGCCGCGCGATTCGTCGCCGGCGCGATTCACGCCCATCGCGATGATCGACACGATGGCCATGAGCACCGGCAGCAGGTTGAACGAGGAGCCGAAGTACGGCAGCGCGAACGGCAGGGAAAAGAGATGATCCGGACGTGCAAGATCGTCTATCCACAGGAACGGCGCGCCACTGAATTCGATGGCCTGTCCCAGGATATGAAACAGCGCGATGAACACCGGAATCTGTACGAGCACGACCAGCAGCGATTTCACGCCCGCCGCAGGGCTGACGCCGTGGCGGCGGTACAGCTCGAAAATGCGTTCGGCCTGTTCGCCGCCCGTGTAGCCGGCCTTGATGCGCTCGAGTTCCGGCTTCAATTCCGCCTGTTTCTCGTTGAAGCGCAACTGCTGCTGTGCGGCAGCACGGCCCAGCGGATACAAAAGAAGCCGGATGGCAACGGCGAGCAGGATGATGGTGACGCCGAGATTGCCGATGACGCCGTTGATCGCCGCCATGATCCAGAGCAGCGCGAAACACAGCCAGCGCATCCACTGCCACAGGTCCGCAAACATCACGGCACGCAGGTCGAAGCCCTCGACGCGCGAAAGCCGGGAAATGTCCTTGGCGCCGGCATACACGTTGAAATCCATCGCGCGCGTTTCGCCGGGCGCCAGCGTGAACACCGGCAGGTCCAGATCGAGCACGGAGGCGTGCTGCACGTTCCGTTCATCCGCCATCAGCTGTTCGGCCGCGAGCGTGTCACGGTGCAGGCGTACTGACGTAAATGGCATATCCGCTGGCGCACCGACAGCAAGCAGGGAATAGCGGTTGTTCAGACCGGCCCACACCGCCTGCGTGCCGGTCAATTCGTTCTGCTCTTCTTCGAGTTGCAGCACGGTCGCGCCACTGTCATCCACCCGCAACAGAACGGCATTGAGAAAATCGTAAAGCGATGCCGCAACGCCTTCGTAGGCAATCTCCTGCCCGCCGAGTCCGGGGCCCAGCCGGATGGCCGGCCCTGCCACAGGACCGCGCACGGTAACCGGTGCATCACCCTCGTTGAGGAACTCGAGGCGCATCCGCAGGTGGAATCCTTCCTCCGGCACCTGGAGACGACGGGTGACGCGCAGCCCGGTATCGTCCGCGATCGAGCGCGAAAGGATTTCGGAGCCGGCGGTCGTGGAAAGGTCGGAGTCAAGCGTGAGTACATCCGGAGGCGCGGCGCTGGTGCCTGCGATCACCTGCAGGTGATGGCTGTGCACGTTGTTGCCGAATTCTGAGGTAAGAACGATGTCGGCGCCATCCGCCGAAACCTGCCAGCGCACAACGCCGCCATCGGTCGCAGCGATCTGCAGCCGCTGTGCGTGCGTGGCGACGGAAATCGAATCGGAGGCAAGCAGCGGCGCGGCGAGGATCAGGCCCAGTAACGCGATCCCGGCGCGCCAGTGGCGGCGGCATGCCCGGGGCGAATCTTCCCTGACCTGGATTTTCAACGCCTTCCCCCCGGCTGGCATCCGGGCGCTGAACGCCCGGGGATCGTTACTGGCCGGATTTACCGGCGTCGTTATTGTCTTCGGTGGACAGGTTGACGCGCGTGCGAATTCCGAGCAGCACCAGCAGACGGTGCCACCACAGGCGCGCCGTCAGCACCAGCGCGGCGATGGCGCCGAGCACGCCTTGCAGGATGGCGCTGCCGGTACCCGGATCGATGTACGCATGCGCGTCCGGAATAAAACCAATGAAGAACAAAACTATTAATGAAATCAGGAAGTTGAAGCGCATTATGGGTACTCGCGTAGGGCCGGGCAAAATGAGGGCGCAATGATACCGTAACTTCCCTGCAACATTGAACCCTGCGATGCGCCAGCGACTAGTCCGGCACTTAATCCGGCAATCGTACCGACAACCCGTGCAGGGCAATCCCCAACCTGCGCACGTCCTGGCTCAACAGCAGGCTGGCGGGGGACGTGGCGTCCGGCAGCGCGAACTCGATCCGAACGACCTCCCGACCCTGCGAGCGCGACAATCGCAGTTGCTGCAGTGCGCGTCCGCCAACCTTCCACTCCGCGCTCACCCGGTTATCCACCGAAACGATTACGCGCTGCGCCGGTAACTTGCCCGGCACAGTGAACGCGTCGATATCGAACTCCAGGATCACCTCTTCCGGCCAGGAGGGATGTACGGGAATTTCCAGTACGGCCCGCGACGCCTTCGACCATATACGACCCGCATCCGGTTCCGGAATGGACCAACCTTCCTTCAGCCACCCATGAGCGCTGTACTCGCCAACGAACCGGATGGATAGCCCCAACGGCAGCGTGACAGGCGGCTCTTCATATTCAGCCGCTCCGGCCGGTTCAAGCTGTCGCCCCGTCGCGCACCATGCCGACGCCTGCCAACTGTGGCCGTCGACGACGAATTCCTTCAGCGCCGGTAAGTAGCTTTTCTCCCAGCCGGCAAATTCATAGAAATAATAGTGACGTTGCCGCGGTTCGCCTGTTGCGACATCGCTCACCGCCCGCCCTTCGGAATGCGGCGGCAACGCAGCGCCCGCCGCGATGGTGGCGGCAACGTCACCGAGATGAACCGGCGCGTCCGAGACTTGCAGCGGCCCACTGTTCCCGATTGGCTTCACGAGAAAAAGCGGCAGTCCCGAGGCGTGTTCGAAACCGGTCGGCCTCGCGGCACACGAATCCTGCGGCGCCTGTCCGCCGTTATCCATATCGAACGCGCTGACGCCAGTCCAGTACTCGCCGCCACCGTGATCCGCGACAACGATGAGTTGCGTGTTCTCGTAAAGGCCTTCGCGCTTGAGCGCGTCGACGAGGCGCGTCAGCAACTCGACGGCAGCAACGGATTGCTCGACATACCCGGGACGTCCGTCCGGCAGGTTTTCCAGTTGGAGTTGCCGGTTGAGCATGAAAGGCGCATGCGGAATATTGAGGTGGTAGAACTTGAACGCCGGTTCTGTCAGCGACGCAGTCGCGCGGGTTTCGAACTCTTCCAGGAATTGCAGTTCCGCGTGCGTCTCGTGCACGCGATAGCCCGCCCACTTCGGCAGATAGCGCCGCAAACGCCAGCGTCCGTCGCGCACCCACGTTTCCTTCAGGAAATGCGGCAACACACGCAACAGCGCGATATCAAGCAGCTCGCCGGTACTGCGCAACCGCTCGTGACCGAAAACGTCATCCACGAAGTTGGACGCGACATCCGGGGAGGGCGGTATGGTGATGCGCGCCAGCGGAAAAACGTCGACGCGCCAGTCCGCTTCGAGCAGGCTGCGCGTCACCGCGGATTCGCGATAGACCTCGCGCGTGAATTCGCCAATCGGCTTTTCGTTACGGTATGGCACACCCGTGAGCAGCAGCGGAATGGAAGGATAGGTCTTCGAAAAACCGGCGAGCGCATTCCTGTAGTAGACAAAACCATCCAGGCTGTCGGCGTACGCGGGGTTCCCTTCGAGAACTTCGGCAAAGACATCCGACTGGAAACCGTCCAGCACAACGAGCACGACGTTGCGATTCGTTGAAAATGCGTACTTGTGACTTTCATCGAGAGAAAAGCGCGGCGCTTGCGGAGATTCCGATGAGCGCTGCACCGCGATGACCAGCGCGACCGACTGCACTGCGAGCAGAACGATCGCGACAACGAACGCCTTCGAAGCGATAGCATCATGCCAGCGCCACGCCGCGATCATTACCGCCGGCCACAACAGCACCTCGAAAAAAGCGAGACCGGGATTGTCCTGCCACCACCGGATCGGACGACCGTCGAGTACGCCGTGATCACCCAGCAGGACGTTGCCCTGCAACCAGAACAGGAACCCGACAGCAAGCAGCAGCGAGAGACGGCGCGTGTAACGGTCGTCACGCGATATGCCGAGAAAGAAAACGAGCAGCGCACCCAGGATTGTCGAAGTGATCAGTACCGGCGCCTCGAGTTCGAGAAACGTTCCGGCAAACTCCGAGGCGTTCAGGTAATAGACTTGCGCCGGCAGGAAAAACAGCGGCGTCAGCACGAAGAGCGCCGCCGTCGCAATGATTCCCGCCCAGCGCGTCCCGTGGAACGCGTTTCCCCCAATGCCCATTCCCTTCCCCTTTGGACGATGACGCAGCACGCGGCATGACGCCATCTTCAACGGCGGCGAAACGCGTGCTGCGTTATGGCCGATGCGCGTTATTGTTGTTGTTCGCGCATCTACGTCATTATTTTCCGGAATCCCCGCTCCGGATCACTCAAGCGTGCGTCAAAAGCCCACGGTCCCGGCAAGCGGCATCAAGTATCGCCGCAACGTCCTCGACCGTCGCAGTGCGCAGATTGTTGTCCGCACGTCCCGGCGCGAGCATCTGCGGCGCCAGCGCGGCGACGCTCGCGCTGTCCTTGATATAACGCGCCAACCACTTCGGTACATCCAGTTCATCCATCAGGTCATGCAGCCGGGATTCGAGGGCACCGGCATCGGCGAAGCCGAGTTCGCGCGCCAACTGCTGGAAGCGATCCTCGTCGATACCGCGATTGAACGCGAACACTTCCGGCAATGTGAATCCGCAGGCGAGACCATGCGGCAATCCGAAATGCGCGGTAATCGGATACGACATCGAATGGCACAGCGCGGTGCGCGAACGACTGATCGCAAGGCCCGCCAGCAAACTGGCTTCCAGCATTTGCCCGCGCAGTTCGAGATCGTCCGGTCGCTGCCGCAGCGCCGGCAACGCTTCCATGCCCAGGCGAATGGCGCGCAACGCGTAGGCCGTTGAAACGGGATTCGCGCGGCGACTCCAGGTGGCTTCGAAGGCCTGCGTGATGGCATCGAGTCCGGTGGACACCGTGACTTCTTCCGGCAGGCTCACCGTCAATTCGGGATCCAGCAACGCGACATCCGGAAACACGATGTCGCCGGCCACGGAATATTTCTTCTTCGCGGCGAGATCCCAGACAGTGGCGAACGGTGTCACTTCGCTGCCCGTGCCTGCCGTCGTCGGAATGCAGACCAGATGCACATCTCTTGCCGGCGGCAACGGTTCGCCGTTCAGCAAATGGCCGCGCAGCGAAAATCCTTCACCGGCGAGTCCGACAGCAATGACTTTTGCCGTGTCGAGTACGGAGCCGCCACCGATGGCGACGATCTCGCGTATGCCGGCTGTCGCGAATTCGTTCAGCTGTTTTTCGATGTCACCAAGATCGGGATTCGGCGACACGTCATCGAGTACATGGATCTCGCGTTCCGCGAGCAGCGCTTCCACGCGCGCAAGTCCGCCACGTCTGCGAAAACCTGCAGTCGCAATCAACAGCACGGCGCCCGCGCCGCGCAACAATCCCGGCAATGTGTCGAGGGAACCTGCGCCACCGTGAACACGAACCGGATTGTGGAAAGACCAGTCGGTCACTTCTCGCTCCCGTCCGCCAGGAACTGCATGAAGGCCTGCTTGTTTTCGCGCGGCGACGAGGTGGGCCGGCCGAGATCCTTGCGCGAACCCTTGCGCACGCGAATTTCGAGCATCGCCGGACCGTCCATTGCGCGGAGTGCCTGCACGGCGGCCGCGATCTTCTCCGGTTCCGCCACCGGCTCCTGCACCTGGTAGCCGCAAGCACGCGCCACGTCGCCGAGATTCACGCGGAAACCGACCGTCGGCTGTCCGCCGACGGAGTCATGGCAGCCGTTGTTGATCACGACATGCTTGAAATTCGCACCGGCGATCTGTCCCTGGATGGCAACGGAACCCATGTGCATCAGCATTGCGCCGTCGCCGTCCAGGCAGAACACCTGCCGTTCCGGTTGCGCATTGGCCACGCCGCAGGCAATGGCGGAGGCATGTCCCATCGCGCCGACGGTAAGAAAGTCACGCGCGGCTTCGCCGCGTCGCGTGCGAATCTCGAACAGCTCGCGGGAAATCATCCCGGTGGTTGCGACGACTGCGTCCTGCTTGTCCAGTGCAGCGACAACTTCCTCGATCGCCCGCTCGCGTGGCATGTCGAACGGCACGCTGTCGTTCTTCTGCAAGGCATACGCATCGAACGTGCCCTTGCGCACAACCAGTGCGACCGGTTCGCTGCCGTCACGCGCGCGTTTCGCGATCCAGGCAATGTCTTCGACAGCCTTGACGGGATCGTCACTCAACACGCGGTACGGCGTTTCCATCGCGTCCAGCGTGGCGAGCATCACGCGACCCTGCTTCACGTGTTGCGGTTCATCCTTGACGCCGGGTTCACCACGCCAGCCGATCATCACGATCATCGGCAGTGCATACACTTCGCTGTCGGCAATGGACATGAGCGGATTGATCGTGTTGCCCAGGCCGGAATTCTGCAGGTACACCAGCGGCACGCTGCCAGTGGCGAGATGATGTCCGGCAGCGAGGCCGACCGCGGCGCCTTCGTTCGCCGCAATCACGTGATCGGAATCCGGTGCGTGATCCGTCACGTACGCGCAGAAATCCTTCAGCAGCGAATCCGGCACACCGGTGAAAAAGCGCACGCCTTCGGCGCGTAATGCGGCGAATACCTCGGCGGCTTGCAACATCAGACGGTCTCCGGAATCAGGTGCAGGATTTCCTTGATCGAAAGCATATTGCTGTCGGCTTCCTTCGAACGTCCATGACGAAGTATCGACTCTGCGGTTCCCATCATTGCCGGATACGCGGAACGCAGCAGGTGATTCGCGTAGATCACGACGTCCACGCCCTTCTCCTGCAATTGTTCTTCGGTAACGTGATTGTAGCTGGACGGCACGACCACCAGCGGCACGCGTCGCGGCAGTTTCGCGAACGCATCGCAGAACCCGAAGATCTCCGCTTCTTCCTTGCGACGGCTGTGGATCATGATGCCGTCGGCGCCCGCTTCGATGTAGGCCGCCGCGCGCGTGATCGCGTCTTCCAGTCCCTGGTCGAGAATGAAGCTTTCGATGCGCGCAATGATCATGAAATCGTCCGTGACCTGCGCGCGCTTGCCGGTCTGCAGCTTGTGGCTGAACTCTTCTATGCTCGCCTGCGTCTGCATGACATCCGTGCCGAGTAGCGAATTCTTCTTCAGGCCGATCTTGTCTTCGATGATCACCGCGGAAACGCCGAAACGTTCCAGCGTGCGCACCGTGAACGCGAAATGTTCCGGCAGACCGCCAGTGTCGCCGTCATAAATGATCGGCTTGGTGGTGACCTCGACGATATCGTTCATCGTCTGCATGCGCGAAGTAACGTCGACGGCTTCGATATCCGGCTTGCCCTTGGCGGTGGAATCCGTAAGGCTGCTCAGCCACATGCCGTCGAATTCGCGCACGCGGGTTTCTTCCTGCACCTTGGCGTTTTCCACGATCAAACCGGTCAGGCCGTTGTGCGCTTCCATGAAACGCAGCAGCGGTTTGGCGGCAAGCAATCGACGCAGACGATTGAGCCGCATACCGGGCGTCGTGCCCTGCTGCTTCACCGCGGTAATCAGCTGCGTGGACGAAACCCCGGCGGTGTACGGCACTTCGATCAGTTCGCCGCCCCACTCCGCGAGCACGTCGATGACGCGCTGACGCGTGCGCTTCTGCACGCCTTCCTTCCAGTCATCGCCGTGGACGACAAAGTCCGGTTTGTATTCGCGCAAATTCGGCTCGTAATCGAGCGTATCCTGCGGCACGACGCGCTCCACGCCCTTGATCGCTTCCAGCACCAGCTTGCGCTGTGCGAAATCCATGTACGGCAGTCGCTTGTAGGTTGCGATGGCGGCGTCCGTCAGCAGGCCGACCGTCACGTTGCCATGCTGCCGCGCTTTTTCAAGAATATTGAGGTGTCCGGGATGGAGCAGGTCCGCACTCATCCCGACATAAACTGTTTTCTCGCTCATTGAAGTCACCGTGTTGTTTTGAATTTCGCTTTTGAATTTCGATGGCAGGCTGAACGCTTCAGCGTGCCGGCAATGTGGTAATGATGTGTTCCGCCGCGACATCACCGCTGCGCCCGACGTTGAACACTGCCCGCTCCCTGGCGGCGCGTATGCGCGGCGCCCATTCCGCGGTTTCGGCAAGCAGCTCGCGCACTGCCTCCGGCACAACAGGCAGGTCGCTCAGCGGTATCACTCTACCGAGTTCCTCGCGGATTTCCTCTTCGAGATACGGCAGGCCAATGCGCGCGTGATTCGGGTTGTGCACTTTGGGCGGCGTATCAAGAAAGATGACCGGCCGTTCGCGCGAGAACGCGTATTCCAGCGGCGCGCCGGACCAGTCGCTGATCATGATATCGGCTCCCAGCAGCGAATCCGTCGTATTGATGTGTGGATCGAATTGAAACCTGCCACCAGGCGAATACTTTGCAAGCAGGCTCTCAGCCAGTGCCGGTTGATGACGGCGCGTCATCGGGTGCAGACGCAGCGTGACATTGAAGCCCGCGGCCAGCAGCGTTTCCAGCAGCGGTTCCAGGCAGTGTTTCACGATCGAACACTCGCCCCAGGACGGCGCGACCAGCACGTTGGGCATTGCGTTGGCGACTGCCGGTTTGCTGCGCGCGTCGATATCCGCGATCAGCGTATCCAGGCGTCCGTAACCGTGCTCCAGCAAACGCTTCGGTCGCAGGCCGTAGACGGCTTCCGTCTTGCGGATTTCTTCGACATGGTGCGGACCGGCACAGAAGATCGTGTCGTAGGCATCGAACGCATGTTCGCGGTACACCCGATGCGTACTCGCGATGGAATGGAACACGTAGAAATAATGCACCAGGTTCACGGACCGCTTCAGGTGAAACGTTTCGAGATCCGACAGCGTCATGACGAATGCATCGGCGTCGATGGTGCGAAACAATACGGTGCGCGCAGCGCCGAAGCCTACGAAGAAGGCGTCGTCGCCGGCCAGTACCGGATCGTCGCGCTCCGAGGTAATGCGGATGACGCGCTCGCCGCGCGCCTGCAACGCCTTGGCGACGGGACCAAGATACGCCCAGTCGGCGGCGGTTTCCGCATAGAACACGCAACGCTTCGCGGCGCGCGGCTGTGCGTTGAATGCCTGCAGTCCTGCCCAGGCTTCACGCCCTGCGCGCCATTTTTTCAATAAGTTGCTGAACATCGTTTTCCCGGTTGAAACCTGCTCGCCGGCTATGCGCTCAGTCGCGCTCGCTATCGTCCATGAAGGGTCAATGAATGCAGTGCAATACCCAACTGCCGCACGTCCGTGGAGCCTTCCAGCTCCGAGGGCCGTGCCGCGTCCGGCAACACGAAACGCAACTCGATTTCATCTCCACTGACCTGCGCGGCATTCAGTGACAGGCGCGGTTTCGATGTTGCCGAAAACGTCCAGTCCTCGACGCGCTCGCCGTTCACGTGGATCTCGACACGCTGCGCGGAAATCCGCCCGTTCGCAAGATACGGCCGCAGCACGAAGTCGATGTCCAGGTCCTTCCCGCGCAGCTCGGATGCCAGCGGCAACTGCAGCGACGCCTGCGAACCCTCGGTCCACGTCGACCAGCCTTCCGGGCTCGACCAGCCGTCGGCGAGATACGGATAGCCGTTGCCGCTGTCAGTGAAAGTCAGCTCATCTCCGTCTTCAATCGGTGCGATATGGTCGGCACGAACGCCATACAGCGCAATGCCCAGCGTGCGCTGGTCGAGGCCCAGCAGGGCTTCCCGCGGCGAGATCGCATCAGGCAGCTCCAAGGTCAGCAGCAGTTCGTCCTGCCCCTGCGGATCCAGTAGCACGGGAAACGCGATGGTTGTGTAGGTTTCCATTGCCGCCCTGAACACTTCCTTCTCGCCGGCACGAACGATGATCGTGGGCGGCGGCAGGCTGCCGCCACCGCGGTATGGGTTCAGGCGTAGCGACACCAGCACTTCACCGGTGAGCGTGTCGGAAAACGCCAGGCGCAGCATTGCTTCGCGCGCGTTCGACCAGGCGAAATCGCTTTCCGGGCTCGACCAGCCGCTCTCGAGCAGCGTTGCACCGGGGTTCGCGTAGCGCGTTCGCACTTCCTCGCCCAGCGGCATCCGGAAGTCTTCCGGCAGCTCGGGCTCGACATATTCTTCTTCCGCGGCGAACACGGCGCCGGTCTGCCGCCAGGATGCCGGATCCCAGGAATGACCCTGGACGAGATACTCCTTCAAGTCGGGAAGATAGGACGGGCGCCAGCTTTCGAAACGATAGAAAAGATGTCTTCTTTCGCGCTGCTCGTCCGCTGTCACATCCTGTACGGGTTTTCCGGGAAAACCGCCCTTGTCCAGCGTGAGCCGGTCGAGCGTCGCGGCGATATCGGCATTCGACACGGGCGCGTCGGAGATGCGCAATTCGCCACGCTGGCCAAACGGTTTCATCAGCAGCAGCGCCATTGCAGAGGCCTGCTCTTCTTCGGAAATGGCACCCTGGCGGCGTTGTGAAATCGCGCGTCCGGCGTACTCGGCGGCGATGCCGGGAAAATACTTGCCGCCGCCGTGATCGGAAACGACGATCAGCGCGGTGTCGTCATAACTTTCCAGCGCCTTCAATGTCGTGATCATGCGCTCGATCATCGCAATCGCGGCGCGGGAGTGTTCGACGAAACCGGAACGCTTCGAGTTCAGCAGCGCCATCTCGAGATCGCGGTTCAATGCAAAGGGCGCATGCGGCGCACGCAGATGGAAATAGCGGAATACCGGCGCATCGTTCGTAGCTGAGGCGTTCGCGGCGAACTCCTCGACAAAACGGACATCATGGTGCGGATGATCGCTGCGCACGATTCTCCGCCCGCCCAATGCTTCGGGTTCCGATGCTTCCACACCTTCATCGGCCGCAACGCCCGGCTTCACAAAGCCCGAAAGTATCCACTCGTAATCGTTCAGAACGCGGGGTTTCAGCACATGCGGCGCCATGCGGAATATCGCCGGATCGACCAGCTCCGCGAACACCTGCAAGGGCGGCGTCGCCGGCACCTTCGGTACGAAGTTCGCAGCCAGCTTCTCATCGAAATACATCGTGCGCGCGACGTACGGATACAGCCCGACATCCCATCCGGCCTGCGTCAATCGCAGCGGAACCGAATCCGTCATGAACGCATCCGCCATGAACTCGCGCAGCGGCTGGCCATTCTCGTAATAGCGGCCGGTATGAAACAGCGTCACGCTCGGGTAGGTCTTGGCGAATCCCGCCGTCGTGTCGCGATACCAGGTGAAGCCGTCCAGGTTATTGCGCAAGGCCGGTTCTTCGGCGATCAGCTGGCCGAAAATATCGGACTGGAACGCATCGAGCACCACGACCAGCACATTGCGCTCGCGCGACAGATCGTATTTGTGATCGTCGACGATCGTGTAGCGGTGGAAGTCCGGCGCCGGTTCCGCGTTCAGCGCGGTCACTGCGGTCGATATCGCCTGTATGACCAGCAGCGCGGGCAGCACTCTCGCACCCGCGAGTACCGTCACAACCGGACGCCACATCGCAAAAACAAGCACGATGAGCCACAGCAGGATTTCCATCCGGCCGTGCCGCCTGAACTGCGACCAGTCGGGCTGCGTGCCGTCGAGTACACCGTAGTTCCACAGCAGGACATTCGAATGCAGCCACAACAGCACGGCGACAGCCACCAGCACCGCGGTCATACGCGCCGAGAAACGTCCTGCGATACGCGGAATAGCGAACAGCACGCCGGCCAGCACCGCAAACCCGAGCAGCAGCAACGGCAGCGCGATGACAATGGGCGCACCGAAATCGTTGATGTTGGAGAAATACAGCTCCGCGGGATTGAACAGGAACAGCAACCCCGCGATGAGAACAGCGGCGGATATACCGCTGATGGTCAGAGCCTTCCTGTCTTCCATATTCTCTGGTTACCTGGCTACATTGACCGACAGCTTGAACAACGCGACGCCCAGCGTGCGGATGTCGTCACTCTGCGTAACGGCGAAAGGCACCGTTGCATCGGGCAGCTTCAGCACGAGGTCGATCGCGCCGCCGGCAGTGATGTTTGCCGGCACCGTCACCGCATACTTGCCACCATCTTCCGCGACCCAGTCACCGACCGGCTCGCCATTCGCCAGCACCACGACACGCTGGCGTTCAAGCTCGGGCGGCGCGACAAACGGACGCAGGGAGAACCGCAGTTCAACGTCTTCACCTTGCAACTCTTCCGAAAGCGGAATGTGCATCTGCGCTTCATGTCCGTCGGTCCACGTGAGCGTGCGTTCCGATTCAGACCAGCCCTTGCGAAGCAATGAAGGCCCCCGGTCCGACACGCCGAAGTGAATTTCTTCACCGTCCCACACGCGCGCGGACGTACCGACGCGCACGCTGAACAGTCCGATGCCGAGAACACGTTCGTCCGTGCTCGCCAGTGCGCTTGCCGGACTGAAGGCGCCGGGAACCTCAATTTCAAGATCGAATTCGCTCGCACCTCCGGCTCCGACCGGCACGATCACGGTGTGGTTTCCGTAGCTGGTCACCTTCAGCTCATCGAGCACGTTTTCGTCATGACGGACGATCACTTTCTGGTGATCCACGTGCCCCTTGCCGAGGTTCGGTGTCAGGCGCAGCGTGACGGAAACGTCTCCCTTCAGCGGCTTCTCGAAGCGAAAGTGCAATGTCGACTTCCTGCCGCGCGTCCAGGTGAAATCCTTTTCGCCGGACCACCAGCCATCGCCCAGCACGTACTGGCCCTCGCCCTTGTTTCCCGTGGAAAGCGTCTTGTCGGTTTCCACGAATCCCGGCGCAGCCGTTTCGGTTTCCGTCGGTGAAACCTCGCCCCGCAGGACATTCCCCGTCGCGTGCCAGGCAGCGGCGTCCCAGGAAAAACCATCAACGACGAATTCCTTCATCGGCGGCAGGTATTCATCGGTCCAGCCATCGAACTTGTAGAACAAATAACGCCGCTGCCGTTGCTCTTCTTCGCCGACCTCGTGCACCGGCTTGCCCGGATAACCGCCTGCGCCAATCGTCAATGCGTCGAGCGTTGCAGCGATATCCGACAATGAAACCGGCGCGTCGGAAATACGCAGCGGACCGCCGGCATCGGGAAGCTTCAGCATCATCAGGGGAAGGCCGGACGCCTGTTCCATCCGGTTGATATCCGCGCTGGAGTTCGCCGTCATCGCGCGACCCGCGTACTGCTCGGCGACACCGGCGCCGTACTCGCCGCCACCGTGATCGGAAACAATGAAAATCGCCGCGTTATCGTAAATCTCCAGTTCCCGGAATTTTTCGAGCATCCGGTCCACGAGTTGCAGAGCGACGTTCGAATGACGCCGGAAACCTTCCCTGCCGCCTTCAAGCCGTTCCATTTCCAGATTTTCGTTCAACAGGAACGGCGCGTGCGGTGCGAGAAAATGGAAATAGCGGAATACCGGGCGATCCGCAGCCACGCGGCCGTTTCGTTCGAGTTCCTCGATGAAACGCACATCGTGATGCCGATGAGGACTACGCCACAAGCTGTCGTCGGATAAGGCCTCGACTGCCTGCGCTTCTGTCCAATCCGAAACCGCCTTGCGGAATCGCCATTCATGGTCGTTGATGACGCGTCGCTTCAGAATGTGCGGTGTCGCGCGGAACACGCCGAGATCCAGCAACTCGGCAACTTGCGAGAGCGCGGGATTTTCAGTGGTTTCGCGTTCGATGTTGCTCGCAACCGCAGGATCGAAATACAGCGTGCGATTCACGTACGGATACAGGCCGACATCCCAGTCCGCCGCAACAAGCTTCGTGCTCACCGAGTCTTCGAGATAAACGCGTTTCAGGAACTGCTGCAGCGGCTCGTGGTTCTCGTAGTACTGCCCGGTCAACATCAGTGCCGGCGACGGATACGTCTTGGAAAAACCGGCGACGGCATTTCGGTAAAAGGTAAAGCCTTCGAACTGTTCGGCCAGCTCCGGATGCATCGCGAGCAATTCGGCAAAGACATCGGCCTGGAAAGCATCCAGCACCAGGAAAATGACATTGCGCTTCGTCGAGAACAGGTGCTGGTTCCCGGTGGCAAGACTGTACGAGTGAAAACTCGGCGCTTCGGGTGCGTTCAACACGGTCAACCCGGTGCCGAGTGTGCTGATAAGCAGCAACACTGGCAGGATTTTCAGTCCGACGCGCCGCGCAATCTCCGGGCGCATGGCGGCAGCCGTCAGCAACCCGATCCAGAGCAGCAACTCCAGGACGCCGGCGATGCGGTGCGCACGCCAATCAATGTTCGTGCCATCCAGCACGCCGTAATCCCAGACGAGCACGGCGGAATGCAGCCAGAACATCAGCGCGGCGGCTATCGCCAGCGGAACGGTGCGACGAAATCCGGCCTTCTCCAGCAACCACAGCAATCCCGCGCCCAGCAGGAATGCGACCAAGGCAGCGATCAGCGCGCCCACGGCCAGCGTGCCGCCCGAAACTTCCATGTCCTGGAGATTCGAAAAGGCGATCTGGAGCGGATTGAGGAAAAAAATCATCGCCGCAGGAACGCCCGCCGCGACCAGGATCGCGACCAGTCCGCCGGTCCGCTTCGTGTTTCTGCCCGCCATGCGCTCGACCCCGACTGGGAATTTCCCAAAACGGCGGATTTTACATGAAGCTATTGTTGCACCCTAGGAAAAGCTCGGATGGCGCGAAGCGCGGAACCGCGCTCATCGCGCCGCAACAGCCCGCCTTGTCAGGCAGTGCAACAACCGATACAACAACGCCCTGTGCCACGCCGCACCGCCATACAAGCCCATCGGAATGCCCATGCTTCACGAAACGCTCGCGACCCTCGAAGCGGCGGGAATTCCCGCCGTCGCACAAACGCGTTTTGGCGAACCCGCGATCCGGATCGAAACCGGCAATGAAATCCTCGTCGTCAGCCTGCTGGGCGCGCAGGTGCTGGAATGGTCTCCTGGGGGTGGCACAAGTCCGCTGTGGCTGACGCGCGAAACACTGCACAAACCGGGCTCACCCATCCGCGGCGGCATCCCGGTCTGCTGGCCCTGGTTCGGCGCCGCGCACCCGCCTTTCGACGGACCCGGCCATGGATTTGCCCGCCGTCGTCACTGGAAACTGATGAGCGCAATGAAGCAGCACGACAGCGTTTCGCTGCACTGGCAACTGGAAATTTCCGGCGAGGGTTACCGTCTGCTCGCGGATTATCATGTGAGAGCAGGTCGCGTCCTCGCGTTGCAACTCGCCACCACCCATCTCGGCACCGGGCCCTGTCCGGTCACGCCCGCCTTCCATCCGTACTTTGCGGTCAGCGACCTCAGCCAGACGCGCATCCGGTTCCCCGCTGCTTTGCAGCCGTTCGACCGGTTGACGCGTGAACATCGCGAAGCAACGGAAACTTTTGTGTTCGACGGCGAGGAAACCGAAGTCCAGTGGACGCCCTGGACTGATCTCGAAGTAGAGTGCGGTGGAAACGTTCGGCTGAGAATCAGCAGCGACAGCGCGACGCATTGCGTCGCCTGGAATCCGGGCCCGGAAAAAACGCGCTGCATGGGCGATCTGCATGCCGACGCGTTCAACCGGTTCGTCTGCATCGAACCGGGCAGGCTTGATCAGAGTGCGGCAATACGTCCAGGTGAAAAAACAGTCATTTCAATGGTTGTTTCCCGTCTCTAGGCAACCGGGGGCAGTCCCGTATCAAGTACCGCCGTCGGCTTTTTCTCCGGCTTTCTCACGAAACGTGCACGAATCATGCGTTGTGCGGGACGTTCCAGATATTCGTAGCTCGCGAGACTCACACCTACAAGCACTGAAAAGAAAATCAACAGCGAAAGAGAGCTATAGAAGAAATTCCTGTCGATGCCAAGAAACGCAGCTAGCGAGATAAAGACGATCTGCAGCGGGAAATGCAGAAGATACGAGGAGTAGCTGAGATTCCGATGAACGCAACACGCCTGCCCAGAGTTTCGCGTCGGGTTTCATGCAGTGCAAGCGCAAGAATCGTTGCCGGCAGTACGACGCTGATCACGATAAACAATGGCAGCCGTTTCATGACGGTTCCGGCAAGTCCGTGCAATCCGGACGGCAGCACGCTGATCACAGCACTCAGCGTGGCCGATATCCACCCGGTCATGTGTTCCAGAATCACGCCCACCCACAACGTTACGACGAACGCTGAAAGCGGCCACGCAATCTCCCGCACCAGATTCTTCTTCACGATGCACTCGTACAAACGGAAAACGAGACCGCCGACAAAGAATGAAAACACACCGCGGCCCAGTGGCGGGTGGAGCTCCAGCAGCAGCATGCCGATAATCGCGAGCGCAAGAATCACGGCGAGGCGCGCGCGGAAGAATACGCACACGGCAAAGAACGCCGCATACAACAGTACTTCTATCGACACCGACCAGACCGGTGCGTTGAACGACCAGCCTCGTTCCATGCCCCAACCCGATGCCATGAACACGTTGAGGATGGCGTGGTAGATATTGTTCTCGGGGTAGACGAAATAACCACCCGTGGTTTCCCGCATGAAAACCTGAGCCAGTGCAACAAAAAGAAATGTCGCGATGTGCAAAGGGTAAAGGCGCGAAAACCGCAGCACGAAAAATTTTCCGGCGCTTATATTCCGCGCTGAAATATCCTTCGCATAGAGCCAGAAGAAAATGAAGCCGGAAAGGGAGAAGAAGAAATCTACGGCGACCCAGCCCTTGTCGTAGAAAAGAAAGAAGATTTCGTAAAGGGGCTGACTGGCTGATTCGAAGCCAGTACGGACCGTGCCGTCATAGAAAAAATGCTGCCAGTGCCAGAAGACTACTGACAGGGCGGCAAATCCGCGGATTACATCCAGCGAATAGAATCGCCCGGGTACTTTCGGGAGCGCCTTTTCCATCGAATGTCTCTTTCATATCGATGTCCGGCGTTCGCTCCCAAAGGGTGCTGCCCTGACTGTTCCGCGGTATTTTAAGGCATACCGCCAGTAAAGTGTTCCCTAACCCGCGGCCTGCCTGTAAACATCCAGCGTCTTTGCTGCAGTGCGCTTCCAAGCCAGTTCTGCAGCTCGCATCAAGCCGGTTGCCGTCATTCTTCCGGTCGTGTCTTTGTCGGCGAGCAACGCTTCCGCAGCGTGCGCCATCTCGCCTGATGAATGCGGATCCACCAGCACCGCCGCCCCATCCGCCACTTCCGGCAATGAAGACACGTTCGAGCAGATCACCGGAACACCCGACGCCATCGCTTCCAGCACGGGCAGACCGAAGCCCTCGTAAAGCGAGGGATATATAAAGAGTCGCGCGCCCGCGTACAGCACGTGCAGCAATTCGGAATCCACGTAATCCAGCTTTACCAACGAGCCTTCCTGTTCGAGTCGCGACAGCGCCTTCGCAAATTCACCTTCGCCCCAGCCTCTTGCACCTGCGAGCACCAATGGGTATTCGCGACGAATATCGGCGGGCAGTTGCAGCCAGGCTTGTGCAAGCCGGCCGAGATTCTTGCGCGGCTCGAAGGTTCCGACGGAAAGCACATAACTCCCGTACTTCAGCCCTGTAGCCGCAAGGCGCGCGGAACAATCGGCTTCGGTACGCGGATGAAAACCGGACGAGACACCGTTATGCACAGCGACGACTTTTTCTGGCGCGCAATCGAAATGCTCCAGCACTTCCGTGCGCACAAAATCCGAAACCGTGATCACGCGATCTGCGCGGGCGATGGCGTGCTTCAACTTGTTGCCGATGGCGCGTATGCGCGCCGGCGGATGCATTTCGGGAAAGCGGATGACGGAAAGGTCATGCACCGTGATGACCGTCGGGCCATCGAAACGATGCGGAATGAAATTGGGCTCATGATAGACATCGGCCTCGTTGCGCAGACGCCACGCGCGAAACGCCGCGCCGCGCATCAATGCCGCCGCCTTGTAGGAAAAAGGTACGGAGCGCACGAGCCGGCGCACGTTGACGCCGCTTGATCGCCGCGATGTCCCGCCACCTGCGGCCGGTACCGGTAATTCGCTGCCCCAACGATGCCCGTAGAAAAGCGTTACGTCCTGATCAAGCTTGCGCAACTCCTCGCACAGGAAATACGTGTACTGGCCGATGCCGGTCAATGGCCCCGACAGGCTGGTCGCGCCGAGCAGCACCTTCATTGCGCAGCACTCGTCGATCCTGGTAACTCGAACATCACGAGACGGTGCCCCTGCCCATCCCGACAATGGTCAAGCCGTAGCTACGCCCGCGCTTCGGTTCGTAAATGTTGCGGCCATCGAAAACAACCGGACTGCGCAAGGTCGCCTTGATGTATTCGAAATCCGGGCTCTGGAAATCACGCCACTCCGTCACCAGCACCAGGCAATCTGCGCCTTCCACCGCTTCTTCCTTGGTATCGCACAACACCAGGTCTTCGCGCTCGCCATAGATTCTCGCCGTTTCAGGCATCGCGACCGGATCGTGCGCACGAACGCGAGCGCCTGCGGTCCAGAGTGCTTCCATCAGCGTGCGACTGGGGGCTTCACGCATGTCGTCGGTGTTCGGCTTGAACGACAAACCCCAGATCGCGACGGTAAGACCTGTTACGGCACCGTCGAAATGTGCGTCGATTTTTTCGTACAAGCGCATCTTCTGCCGAACGTTCACACTTTCGACAGCCTTGATGAGTTGCGCGTCGAGCCCGAGACTTGCAGCCTTCGCCGCCAGTGCACGCACGTCCTTGGGAAAACACGATCCACCGAAACCGGGACCGGGATAGATGAAGTGGTAACCGATACGCGGATCGGAGCCGATGCCCTTGCGGACCGATTCGATGTCGGCGCCCACTTTCTCGGCGATGCCCGCCATCTCGTTCATGAAACTGATCTTGGTCGCCAGCATCGCGTTCGCCGCGTACTTCGTCAGCTCTGCGGAGGCGATATCCATCGACATCAGCTTGTTGTGGTTGCGATTGAACGGCGCGTAGAGCTCGTTCAACAACCCGAGCGCGCGATCGCTCTCGGCGCCGACAATGATCCTGTCCGGGCGCATGAAGTCGGCTACCGCGCTGCCTTCCTTCAGGAACTCGGGGTTCGAAACCACATCGAACTCGACCTTGACGCCGCGCTGCTCCAGTTTTCCGGCAATCACATCCGAAACGATAGCGGCGGTACCGACGGGAACCGTTGACTTGTTGACCACCACCGCGTACTTCTCGAGGTGCTCGCCAATACTCGCCGCGACCGCTCGCACATGACTGAGATCCGCCGAGCCATCCTCGTCGGACGGCGTGCCCACCGCGACGAACAGCATCGTGCCGTGACGCACCGTGTCGGCGACATCGGTCGTGAAGCGCATATGGCCCTTGGCCAGATTCTTGACGATCAGGTCTTCCAGACCCGGCTCATAGATGGGAATGTGCCCGTCACGCAGCCGCTGAATCTTCGCTTCATCGATATCGCAACAGACGACCGTATGGCCGACTTCCGCGAGGCAGGCGCCGGTAACGAGACCGACGTAGCCGGATCCGAAAATACTGATTTTCACAAAAGACTCCCAGGCACCCTGTCCGCGAAAGGCAGCGGGACTACCGCTGGTAGGCCGCTGATTTTATATGAGCGGAAACCTGAATACACGGTGAACGCTCCGCGCGACGATCACGTCCAGGATGATGACAGACCGAAATCAGGCGGTTACGCGGGGAGTTCGGAAAAAGCGGGACAGCAGAATCCCGAGCCCGAACGCGAACACATCCCCCAACACGCTGATCACACGCATCACCACGGCTGTCGTTGCCACGATCCCTGCCCCGTAAAGGCTTCCAAACAACAGAACAAACAACGCTTCACGAACACCCAGCCCTCCCGGCGCACCCGGAAGAATGAAACCGAGCAACCAGACGACGGCGTGGAGCGATATCACCAGGAGCACATCGTTGACCTGCACATCGAAAAGCCAATGCAACCCGATGACAAGAATCGCCCCATTGATGGCGAAGTTCAGAAAATACAGCGCATAACAACCCAGCACGACCTGCTCGGGTGGCCGCCGGATTTTCCCTGTAAAACCCAGCATGGTCCTCGCGCGTTCCGGCATCATGTTGAATATCAGGATCATCAGATTCGGCGTCACGAACGCGAGCAGCAGCACGAGCAGGGGCAGCCAGCCGGCAATCTCATGCGCATTTTCCACAATGGAGAGCGCACCGGTAAACAACGCGTAAACCGACAGTGCCGCTGCCGCACCGATGATCCAGAGTATTTCCAGAACAATCGAAACAGCGCCCTTCGAGACGGAATACCCTTCGAGCCTGAGCATTCCAAGGCGTCCGACAAAATGGCCGACATTACCGGGAAAGTATTTCCCTATCTGAGACAGAAGGTGCACACGCAAGCCGGCGACCAGTGGCATTGACTCGCCCGTTGAGCGAAACGCGAACGACCACGCAAGCGCTCCGGAAATCGCCGTCACAATGTAAAACGGAGTCGTTGCAGCCACGAAGAGAGCCAGCGTCTGAACATCGACCAGACCACGGATATCGTCCCACTGCGAAACCAACACCGCGATTACGAAATACAGGGAACCGAGAGTCAGCACGACGGCGAGAATTCTTTTCCACGTCACCGCTGATTCCTCGATGTTCGACTGCTCGCAATCACTTTCTCATACCCTTTATTCAGCTTCATTAGACGATTCGATGAGATCAACGAGTTTGCTCGCTAGCTGCTCCCAACTGTTTTCCGATTTCCATTTCGAAATACCCTCGGCGAGCTCGCGACAATCGGACGTCTTGAGCTCTTCAAGACAATCGGTCAATGCTTGTACGCTGACCTCACGCAATATGAACCCGGTAACACCTTGCTCAACGACTTCCGGCAAACCCCCGACGGGTGTAACGACAACCGGCTTGTTGTAATGATACGCAGTCGGGATGACCGCGCTTCCGGTAGCGGATCGGTACGGCAGGACAAGGACGTCTGCGCGGGAAATATAATTCGCCGCTTCGGCTTCCATGACATACCGGAACGCGAACTCGATCCTGTCGTCAACTCCCAACTCCTTCGCCAGTTGCACGTAGCCTTCCGAGTCATCCCAGCATTCCCCTGCAACTGTCAGATGCCAATCCTTCCGCTTCAGGGCAGCAAGCGAACGTATCAGCATGTCCAACCCCTTGTACTTGCGAACAAACCCGAAAAACAGGAGTTCGAGTTCCGCGCGGCGGGGAAGGTCGTTTGAGGATGCTGGGTAGCTGCTGTACACCGGCATGGGTGCTACCAGGCATGGCCTGTCTGGCATGGCGTCATGTATATCACTCCGGATGGAATCGGAATGCACAAGAAAGGCATCGCCATACCTGAGAACGAGGCGTGAAATCCATCGCTTCCAGAAGGCCGCTTCATGATCGGAATAATTGTGGCAGATAAATATTGTGGAGATACCGCTACGCTTGAGAACGGCGAGAATGACCAGATAACACGGTGCCAGAAAAAACGTCCACCACGGGAGAATCACCGCCAGGGGCCTGCTCCTCGCAATTTCCCTCGCAGCCCTGATCCAGGACACCGGGTTGATTGCGTCCAACACGAAAAATGCCGGAGAAACCATCTTCAACTGCGTCGACTCGTCTTTCTGAAAATCACCGGGATAGAGGAACTCGGGATACAGACGTCGATACGAGAATACCTTCAGGTCAACGACGTCCTGCAGGGCGTTTGCAAGCATCGTAGAGTGTTGTGCAACCCCGCCGCGAAACGGAGATACGGGTGCAATCATTGCAATGACGGCTGTCATTGATTTCCTCTGGATATCCTATCGCGCTGATTTTGTTGCGACGACCACGAGCGTAGGAACGATCAGCAGCATGAGCCACAAAATTCCCGACGGTAACCGCGACAACCACATTGCAGTATTGCTACCTTCAATCTCTCCCACAACTTTCATTACCTCGCGATCCAGCTCCGCATGCGTAAACCCCGTCTTCCGAAAGAGCGCTCGCAACTCCCGCCTCGCTAACAGCTTGCAGTCAAACTGCTCGTTCTTTCCGCTCAATCGTACGATGAAATCAGCCGCGCTCTTTGGCAGCCAGCTCAGGGCAGGAATACGGTAATGCGGCTCGATAATCCGCCATTTGTTTGGCACCGCGAGATACAGCAATCCATCCGGCTTCATGACGCGCCTGATTTCCGTCAAATGATGAAGCTGGTCCGCCTCGTCGCCGACGTGTTCAATGACGTGATTGGAGATCACGACATCAAACTGGCCGTCTTCAAACGGCAAGGTTGTGTCAGCAACCATCTGAAACTCGTAGCCCTCAGTTGCAACACGTTGATCCTTGATATCCGTTGCGTAGACGGCCCCTTCTGTCCCAACGATTTCAACCAGAGATGCGGCGATAACGCCGGAGCCTGTGCCGATCTCAAGCACCCTGGCTCCTTCCAGGCTCTTCCTGCGCTCGACAATACGGACGATTTTCGCCGTCTTCTTCCGGCGGGACTCCTGATCCATAATGGCGTGATTCAATCGCATTGCGAACTGCTTCCTTATTGACCGCTTCTGCGTTTCAGCAGCGTGCGGGTTTCTTCAAGCAGCTTCCGGTTGACGGCGATAATGTCTGCAAGGAATCCGACAAGAATCGTCTGGAATCCCATTCCGATCAGAATGGACGCGAGAATCAGGGACTGAATGTGGCCGCCACCGCCGCCAGTGAGATAGAAATACAGATACCGGAGTCCGATTACGAAGCCAACACCGAACAGGAAAAGTCCAATCAGGGAGAAGAACCGGAACGGTTTATAAACCACAAAAATACGCACGATGGTAAAGATCGAACGCTTGACGTAAGAAGGAATGCTCTTTACCAGTTTCGAAGGTCGCAGATCTTCATTCACACGCACCGGCACCGACTCGATAGCCATGTTCTTCTGGCCGGCCTGGATGATCGTTTCCAGCGTGTATGTGTATTCGCTGAACACATTGAGCTGTTGCGCAGCACTACGGGATATGGCTCGAAATCCGCTAGGCGCATCCGGAATATTGGTTCGGCTGGCTTTACGAACCACCCAGCTGCCGAATTTCTGCAGCAACTTCTTGATAGGCGAGAAATGCTCGATTTCCGAGATCGGGCGCGCGCCGATGACAAAATCCGCCCTGCCCTCAAGTATCGGTTTCACCAGTGCCGGGATATCGTCGGCGTTGTATTGATCATCCGCATCCGTGTTCACGATGATGTCCGCGCCGCGTTCCAGGCAGGCATTGATACCCGTCATGAAACCTTTCGCGAGTCCGAGGTTCTTCGGGTGCCGAATAACGTGATCGACACCATTCTGCTTCGCGATCTCGACGGTGTCGTCGGTGCTGCCATCGTCGATGATCAGCCACTCGACGGTGTCGATGCCTTCGACATGGCGCGGCAGTTTCGCAAGCGCGATGGCCAATGTTCCCGCTTCGTTGTAGCAGGGTATCTGGATAATCAGTTTCATTCGGGCACCTCTGTTGCCTGCTTCTCCAATCTCACGTTCTCGATAGTTGCATCGATCGCTGGCGCAGTATGGACCCGATACTCGACATCAATCAGGAATTCCTTCGCGTCGAACTCAAGCGAGACGTCTGTTTTTCCATTTCTTACGGCGCATATTGCGCCGAAATCATGATTCTCCGAGTTGGCGAGAATGCTTCGACCTACATCCGCAGCGACCTGAAACACCAACTCACTGGCCAGCTTTTCGCAGTCAAACCGTCCCTGCCAGGTCACACGGTATCGACCAGGGGACAGAGAAGTGTATGGGCCGTACAAGAGCCAGCCTTTGTCTCCCTTTGAAGCGATTCCAGCAGTTTCCCAATTGCCGACTTTGGTAGCAAACAGATCCGCGGTAACAGGCATGATCACCGGTTTGATCTCATCCTCGCTGTCGGTACTCTCTATCCGATATGCGTAGAGACTGTAACAACGATCGTACAGAGCGTCAGGTCGTTGACCGACGACCATCTTGAGAAATTTTCCGCATACTCGTGAGTTCGTTAATGCCGGAAAGCTACTCTGAAGGCTGGCATTTCCAAGGAAGTAGATCTCTCTGTCATGAGGTAATGGCGAGGTGAGCAGCTTCGTTGCGCCACGTCCGTTCAACAAAACTACTGGCAGCTCGTACACGTAGCGAAGAATGGAAGCAGTCCAACCATCTTTGCTGAAAACAAGAGCGTCATCACTCTGTATCACAGATTTCAGATCGTGTGCCGCTTCGTCGTAGCTTTCCTTGTATCCGTCGAGGATGCTCGTGAAATAGAACTGCTTCGCATACGGATACGATGTCGTCGCATAGACAACCGAAACGGCGATAATCAGTAGCAGCCCCAGCCGTTTTTCGACAACGCTTACCCAGACCACGAATGCCAGGACGAGCCCGGGAATTGCCAGCGGGACCCAGCGCCTGGACGCCCATATATGATCGGGAGAAATTGCCGGGTTGACAGAGAACAGGATGACTGCCGCAAGAAAGAAAGAGATCAGTATGAAACTGATCCGATGATCCCTCCGACGTGCTGTCGTCCACAGTGCGAATGGCGCCGCGACAAACAGGGCTAACGATACATACCAGGCCATTTCCGTGAACGCACGATGCCCGAAATCCTTCGGATCCCGATCCGGATATACAAGGTATAGAAAGACAAACAATGCAGCACAGCCCAACGCAATCAGCTTTGTGACCGAAGACCACCGGTTGGCCAACTGCCCCTCACTCCAGGTCCACGCCCGGGTCCCCCTTGCCAGGAGAATTGAAATTGCAAGCACCATGCAAAGGGCATGACCGACTATCAGGTTCCTGGCGCTGCCAATAACCCAAAGGTCCTGATAATAGCCGCGCGAGTTCAACCATGCGTCCAGCAAGGCAACAACACTCAACACGAGATACGTGCCTAACGCGATGAGCAAAACTCGCCGCGTTGAGATGTCGTTCTTTTCATACAGAAATATGAGACCGAGGAGCAAACCCGACACGAGCACGCCGTCGATTCGGGAGAAAACCGATATCGACAGCAATGCGCCGGCCAGCGCGGCCTGCCAATATCGATTTTCCTTTTCCAGTGCGGTTATCAGAAACGCCAGTCCGGCGAACACCGCAGCGAGTGACATCATCTCTGTCAGTGTCGTTCTGGCATTCCAGACAAATGCTACGTTCAGCCCTAGAAAAAGAATGCCGACGACAGCGAGCCTTGCTCCACAAAGTCGTCTTATGACTTCGCCAAATGACCACAAGGCAAAGAAACTGATGACCGCGTTTGTTCTTACCACGCCCTCGATACCCGCCAGCTGATACAGGATGGCGGAGAAAGCCGAAAAGGCATGATGAAACTGAGCAAAATAAAGGGTCGGGTCCGAATCAAATCCTCGGCTTACCGGATCATAAAGACCTGGATAAAGTGGATGGATAAAACGCTCAAAACCGCTGCCCGCAACGAGGTTAGCGGCAGTCATGAGCTCAAGGCCGCCCGTCTTCCCTATTACAACGGCATACATGAAATAAAGACCGGGATCCCGGCCACCGAGCATGTAGTAGGTTGGGAACAATGCGTGAAAAAAAGCGACCAACAACGCGACCGAAAAGAGTGCGTACTCCCATCGATCTGTAACGTCTATTGCTGATGGAAATTCATGAGACGGGTGACGAGAAGCACGTTTTACGGTAACCACTACTAACGTGGCTCCCAGAAAAAACGCTGAAGTAATCCAAAGATGATGGATTCCCAGGCGCGTAAGCAGCACGCTCTGCAGAACAAGGAAGCCGAACACCACAGCCGTGCCTGTATAAGCTGCGTCATAAGAACGCATGCCACGTGACCGTGCGAGCATGAACACGCTGACCGCAAAGAATGCAAGCGTGAGAATAAAAAGTAGCGGTTCCATCAGATCACCTCTTGGAACACATGGTTCCACGACTATTCAGCACATTCGCGGTTGGAGGGCTACGCAATGGCGGCCGAGCCATCAAAAAGAAGCGTTCGCTTTGGTCCTACGCAAATCCGCTTCCACCATCATCCGGCAAAGTTCTTCCAGCGATGTCTTCGGCTCCCAGCCGAGTTTCGCTTTCGCCTTGGCAGGATCACCGATCAGCAGCTCGACTTCCGCCGGACGATAGAACTTCGGATTGATGCGGACGATGGTCTTGCCGGTTGCATGGTCGGCACCGGTTTCCTTTTCGCCCTCGCCTTTCCACTCGATCTCGATTTCCGCAGCTTTCGCGGCAAGCGTGACGAAGTCGCGCACGGTTTCCGTGCGATTGGTCGCGAGCACGTAGGTATCCGGTTCATCGGCCTGCAGCATGCGCCACATGCCTTCGACGTATTCCTTCGCAAAGCCCCAGTCGCGCTTCGCGTCGAGATTGCCGAGTTCGAGGCAATCGAGCTTGCCGAGCTTGATGCGCGCAATGCCGTCAGTGATCTTGCGCGTGACGAATTCCTTGCCGCGCAGTGGAGACTCGTGATTGAAGAGGATGCCGCTGGAGCCGAAGATGTCGTACGACTCGCGGTAATTGACCGTCATCCAGTGCGCGTACAGCTTCGCAACGCCGTAGGGGCTGCGTGGATAGAAAGGTGTTTCCTCGTTCTGCGGAATGGCCTGCACCTTGCCGAACATTTCCGATGTCGACGCCTGATAGAAGCGGATCTTCGGATTGACCAGGCGGATGGCTTCAAGCAGGTTCACGGCACCGAGACCGGTGATCTTGCCTGTGGTTATGGGCTGATCGAACGACACGCCCACGAAGCTCTGTGCTGCGAGGTTGTAGACTTCGTCGGCCTTCGACTCCTCGAGTAGCCGAATGCTGGAGCCGAGATCGGTCAGATCGTACTCGATCAGGTGCAGGTCGGGATGAGCCTCAATGCCGAGCTCCTCGATGCGCCAGAAATTGACCGAACTCGTACGACGGTAGGCGCCGTACACCGAGTAGCCTTTTTCCAGCAGCAATTGCGCGAGATAAGCGCCGTCCTGTCCTGTAACGCCGGTGATGACAGCTGATTTCTTCATGTTTCGTCGTTCCCTTCCGTTCGTTTCAATTCGGTGTCTGCGGCGCCGAGAATGGTGTTCACCAGGTGTTCCGCGCTTTGCTGCCAGGTCAGGCGAGGCATGTGTTCCGTTCCCGGCGCCTTGCCCTCGGCGTGCAGGGCACGCCACTGCCGGACAGCGGCGGCAATATCCTCCGCGCACGCGCCATTGAAATAGAACGCGCTTTCGCCCGCAACCTCCCGGAACACCGGGATATCGCGAAGCAGTAGCGGAAGCCCTGCATTCGCAGCTTCAATCAACGGCAGGCCGAACCCTTCGCCCTCGGAAGCGGCCAGCAGGCAGCTCGATGCAGCGTAAACGGCCTCAAGATATTCGTCGCTGATGGCTTCCAGCCAGAAAAGGCGGTCGTTCAACTCCGGCGCACGACGCAACTCTTCTATAAGGTAGTCGATCTGCCAGCCCGCCTTGCCGACGATGACCAGGTTCACATCTACCTCTCCTGCCCAGAGCTGCCTGAATGCCTGCAGAACCCGGTCATAGCTTTTGCGCGGCTCTACGGTGCCAACCATCAGGAACGTCGGGCGTTGTTGGAGTTTCTCCAGAACGTGCCTGACGTTTTCCGGCAATCCGCGTGTCGGCGTGGACTGCGCGATGTCCGCGCCCAGGTGGAACCATTCGATTCGTGGAGCCGGACCGTGGAGAGGGCTCACGGTGCGTTCATGCCAGTCCTTGAATTCATTGGCAACGGACCTTGAAATACAGATGACGCCATCGCTTTTGCTGATGCTTCTCAACCAGCTTTCGTGCATTTGCGAGTCACGTTCAGGGAAGAAACGCGGCGCAACCACCGGAAGCAGGTCATAGACCACGAACCAGACCGTAGCGCCCACGTTCCGGATCGCGTCATAGACACCTTGCCGCTCCGCCTCGACCACCATGCTGCCGGCGAGGTCCAGTCCAAGCAGCACGTCGCCCCGTTTCGGATCGATCTCGCCTTGTGGAACCTGCGCATCCGGATAGCGCTCGGCGCAATATTCTTCGTAATAATCCGCCGCGAATTCATACCACCAGTAGCCAGAATGCTCGATCAGGCGCACAGGATAGACAGTAAATCCTTCCGGCGGATGCTCGATCAACTGGGAGAACAATGCGCGGACAGTACGCTGGATTCCTGTTCTGAAGTCCTCACGCGACACGACCGAAACATCAACGTACAGGCATCGTTCGTTCGTTTCAGCCAGCAGCTTCCGGGTACCAACGTGCCGGATACCATCGCTCTGCCGGAACGCCTTCGAGGCGGGGATGAGACGTGACGCGAGATTCGTCGCGCTCTGGCTCCAGGTCAGGAAGGGAAGCGATCCAGCACGGCCGCCATTCCGGTCATTCCCAGCAAGCCATCGTTCGACAGCATGCGAGAGCGACGCTGCGTCCTCTCCCGTGAAATAAGCCGCGTATTTTCCAGCCACTTCACGGAAAACGGGAATGTCACGCGCAAGGATGGGGATGTGATGCGAGGATGCCTCGATCAACGGCAATCCGAACCCTTCGCCCAGAGAAGGCGCCAGCAGGCAGTCGCATGCAGCGTATATATCTCCCAGGTACTCGTCGCTGATGTTCTCCAGCCAGAACAGACGCTTGCCTCGTTCAGGATGCTCTTTCAGGATTTTCACCAGCAGCGGAATGTTCCGTCGCTGGTCGCCGGGCAGATCCGTCCAGCCTTCCTTGCCGACAATGACAAGATTGATATCAACACCAGCCCGCCACAGCAGGTTGAAGGCTTCGATCACCTGAAGATGATTCTTGCGCGGTTCGATCGTGCCGACGATCAGGAAGCTCGGGCGTTCCTTCAGCGTAGCCAGTGTCCGCTTTGCGCCGCGAGGCCGGCCGCGACTCGAAACGGACGCATGAATGTCGGCGCCATGATGCGACCAGCAAAGGCGCAGGTTCGGATTCCTGTCGGCATCATTCCGCTCCAGCCAGTCGCACACATCCTGCTCGACCGCGCGGCTTACGCAAACGATGGCATCGGATACACGCGCAACAACCTTCAGCCACGCTTCGAATCCACGACCTGCACCAGGGGGAAACACTTCCGGCATGGTCAGCGGGAGTAAATCATGCACCATGAACGACACCGTCACGCCGGCTTCCTTCAACGCAGCGTAAACGCCGTCGGCCTCGGCACGCACCACCATGTCCGCCGCCAGATCCGCGCTGAACAACACGTCCCCGGCACGCGCTTCGATCGGATCGTCCGACAAAACTTCCGCAGGACAATCCAGAATCTCAAGGGTGTACTTGCGCGCGTAACGATAAAGCCAGCGCCCGTTCTCCGCTGACAGATAAACGGGTTCGACACGGTAACCGGGCGGCGGCGACTTGACGAACTCGTGCAGCAACGCACGGGTGACGCGCTCGATGCCCGTCTTGAGATCGGTGCGGCTGGTAGCCGATACGTCGATGAAAAATGTCCTGGCCGGACGCGACACAGGAAGGCTTTGTGCAACTGCAGACGCCAGCGCGCCAAGATTTTCCTCCGCCGAAGGAAGGTCAGGCAGCTCGGCAAGCGATGCGATCAGTTGCGTCCGGCTGAAACGATTCCCGGCATACGTCGTTTCGATTGCCAAGGCATAGGATCTTGCACATTCCGCCGGATCGTGATGCCGGATGATCGCTTGCCTCGCATTGCTGCCGAACTCCGCGCGTTTTTTTTCATCGCGCCAGAGAGTTTCGATAGCGTCGATCAACTGTACGTCGTCAAATTCTTCCGGCAGCATCCAGACGGCATCCCTGGGCAGATCCGCCATCGGCCCGCAGGCATTGACGATCGTCGGAACACCGTAGTTCATGCAGTCCAGCACGGTGCCGGACGTCTCGCCGCGCGAATGCGCACGCAATTGCACGGCGACATCCGCCGCTGCCAGGTAATCGCGGAATGTTTCCGTATTCGTCCAGCCGGTGATATGCACCCGGCCCTCGACACCTTCACGCCGTATCGTGCGCACCAGTTCCCTTGCGTAGTCGTCGGTCCCGTTTTCCCCGACAAATATGAGCGTGCAGCGAAGATCATGCCGAAGGTCGGACAGCAACCACGCATCGAGCAGGCGTTGATTCTGCTTGGCAACTCCAAGCACACCGAAGCAACAGATAACGAAATCGTCTTCCTTCAGACCGACGCGTGCACGTGCAGCCTCTCCATCCGGAGAGTTTTCCGGCACTCTCAGGTGAGGGATGCACGTCCAGGCATTCGAAAAACCTTCGCCATACCACTGGTCGGCAAGCTTCCGCGAATAATCGGAATGAACGATGACACCTGCGGCATCGCGAAGAACGGAAAAATTGGAGGGATAGTCGAGCGCTATTCTGTCGATGCGCATCGCGTGCAAACGCGATGCCAGCACGCCGTAACCGTGGGAGCGGTACAACTCCCGGGTCCAGGCGTAAGGCACGCCGGATTCGAATTCCTGGTAGCCGTATGCACCGCTCAGGAAAAAATCATGCAACACCACGACGCCCGGGAACGTCTGCATGCAATCGAGCATGTAGAGATGAAACTCGGCGTTTCCCATGTGATAGATGATGCGGTCATAGGCAGACGCGTTCGCGCGAAACCATGCCACAGGGCGGACCGTGCAAAGCTGGGTCGCGCGCGTTTCGCTGAGTGTTTCCTGGTCGACGATAATGTCGATGTCGTAATAGCGTGCCAGCTCCGGAATCAGCTCTGTCGAATAATCCCCGATCCCCGAGCGCTGCGGTGGCAGCGGTGAAAAATATGCCAGGCGCGGACGTTCCGGAAGATCAAGCGCCGCCTCTCTCTTTTGCAGCGTGAGCGTGCCGAGCGCAACGAGCAGGGGCGCAGCATCACCGCCATCGACAAACCTTTCAGGCTCGACGCCAAGCTCCCGCGCGAGTCCGGTTGCGTTCTGCATGCCCGCCACGACGACAAGATCGGCGTGCTTCATGCCGTCGATTGTGTGTTCACTACGTGCGGCCGACGGTGAATCCAGGTAGACAACGGTCGAAACATGAAGCATCACATCATTGCGTGGTATCGCCGCCGTGCTGGGGACAAGCAGGACGTCCGGGTTGAGGCTGGAAAACAGCGCAAGGCGGATTTTCTCCTCCGCCATCTTCCGCCACGGTTTATCGTCAACGTTGTGATCGGACATTCCAGGCGCATGCCAGGCCTTCACGCTTTCCGGAGGCAACAGGGACGATAACGCGCGTCGCACCGAAACAGCCGGTAGCGACCCGTTCAGCACAACAAGAATTTCGTCCTGCGTACTGCGGCGGATCATGTCCTGCACGAAGCGAAAAAAATGGCTTTGCTCGAGCGATTCAGATGAGAGTGCCTGAACAGTCTGGAGGTCAATGACGATGCGCATCAGCTTGCCGCCCCGCGACGGTGTATTGCGCGCTGAAGATCGCGATAGACCTTCCGTGCGTCTTCCGGGAGCGAGAGCTCCAATTCCGTTGCTGCGGTTTCGAATCCGACGTGGCCTGCTTTCGATGCCCGAATCCCGGCATTTTGCGTCAAACCGGCAAGACGTGAATGGAGCCACGGGACACGACGCAGCGCTGCTCGAAGTACGCGTTTCATGGATGGGTTACGAAGAACAAGACGTGCAATCGAAAAGATCGTCGCGCGCGCGAATCTGTGACCTTTCGCCCTGGAGCCGGAAACCAGGCCTGTAAGGCCTTTGCGAACGCCTCGCGCCATGTATCCAACCGCGCGCAAAAGCCGTGTAAGCCGCCACGACAAGCTCGCTTCCATTGCATCAACACGCGCCTGAAGGAATGCTTTCCGGTGCCACAGCTCTCTCGCGTCGGCTTTCGCTTCTGCCAGGCGTTCTTCCAGGCTGTCCGCGTACTTTTCGATGCGCAACATCCGGCGCGATAATTTGTGCGTAAGCCGCTCGTTCGCGTGCAGCGTTTCCGGCTCGGCTGAAAACCACTGCCGGGCGAACTGTTGCAACAGCCGGACCACGCCCGTATTACGCTCGATTTCATCCCGAACGCGGATCGCGCAGCTATGTTGATCGAGCAAAACGCGCACCGTGGGATCTATCGTTTTACCGGCAAGATCCGCCTCGAAACCCACATCAGCATCCATGCCGGCGGCGTTCAGCGCATCAGCGAGTTCCGCAATGAAACGTCGCGCCTGCGTTGGCGCGATGGACGCATCCGCATCGACGAGAACCGCGAATTTTCCGGATTTCGAATTCATTGGAAATTGAACAACCTGCCTGTTCAGGATGTCGACGCAGAAGCGGGGTGGACAACCGCTTCCGGCTCGCCACCCTGCAAGGGCAGCAACTCCACGGAATGGAAAACCAGATCGCTTCCAGCGCCCGTCCACAGCCTGAACTGTACGTCGTCGTAGTCGTGCTGAAACTCGACCATATCGTTGTACACGCCCACGCGCTCGTCCTGCCGCATCTCCGATAACCGGCGGGTCTGCAACACGCCTTTTCCGGATCCAACCGCGAGGTCGTACCAGACCGAACCGGGCTGCCCTGTCATATCGCCTTCAAACTTCAACGTCATCTCGTACTTTCCAGCCGTCACACGATACGGACGAGACGTCATCATGAGCCCGGCTTCGCTCGTCGACACCACTTTCTGACCAAGCATCCGCCCCCCGCGGATTTCCACGATCTTGCAGGCCGGCGAAGCAAGGTATCGTTTCCCGGGCGACCACGTACGATACCAGGAGTCTTCCAGAACAACGGCCAGCAACTGGTCCACGCTTTGTTTCCAGTCGAGCATTTCGATGCTCCCGGACCGAGGAATGTCATCGCGCTCCAGCAATTGCATCCATCGATTCACCGCTTCGGCAAGCGACTTCCCTGACTCGCCCTGGAAGTAAAACGCGCCCTCGCCCGCAACTTCATGAAACACCGGCAGGTCACGCACGATCAACGGCAACGCATGACGCGCGGCTTCAATCAACGGCAAGCCGAAACCTTCCGCCACCGACGCCATGATCAATGCGTGCGAATGCTCGTACAGCTCCAACAACGCTTCATCGGAAATATCGCTCAACCAGAACAGCTTTCGGCCGTACTCTGAATGCTCCCGTAACCGCTGCACAATACTGTCGACCAGCCACCCTTCCCGCCCGACGATGACAAGCCGCACGGGCTCGCCGGCGGCCCAGAGCAGATCAAACGCATCCAGTACCTGGCTGTAACCCTTGCGCGATTCGATCGTGCCTACCATGAGGAAAGTGCGCGTATCCGCATCGTTCAACACGGTTTCGACCTGCGCGGATATGCCTCGCGTCGGAACGGAGTTCTCGATGTCCGCTCCCAGGTGAAAGTAACCGATCTTCAATGGCCGTGGCCTTTCCGGCTGCCAGCCATCCAGCCAATCCGCGAATTCGTCCGCCACTGCTTTCGAAATGCAGATCACGCCGTCAGCGTAGCGGCTGGCTTCGTCCAGCCAGCGGTGAAACGCCTGTGGCATTCCATCGACGAAATGCTCCGGCCACTTGACGGGTAGCAAGTCATACATCAGTTCGTAAATCCGGACGCCGCGATCACGCAATCGCTGCAGCTCCGCATCCTTCCCGTAGAGCGTCAAATCCAGACGCAGGAAGATGTCGCCCTGGCGTGGCTCTATCGGCGCATCGTGAAGCTGGATGTCGCCAACAAGATCGAACATGTGCAAGACATGTTCGCGGGCATGGCAATACGTGCCGCCTTCGACCGAGTAAACCGGCTCGACGCGAAAGCCGGGAAGATCGCGCTGCAGGAGTTCTGTGGCAACCGCGCGAACGACACGCTGTATTCCACTCTTCCCGTGACTGGCGATCAACTCGGTCATATCCACGAATATCTGCCGCTGCCGGGAAACCTCCGGCAGGTTGCGAATGACGCATTCCGCAATCCGGATGATGTCGCTTGCGGATGGCTCAATGCCTGCTTCGATACCGATGAGCCTGTCCGCAATCTCGATCTGCTCCGGTGGCCGCCCGTGCTCACCCAGGAATCCAGCGAGATTGCGAACGCACTCGGATACCGAGGTTGCCGATGCGGCATCGGGAAAAAGCTGGCTGTAGCGAACCCTGCCCGACAGCTCGTCGCCGTACCAACTTGCCGCAGCCGCAACATCCCGCTCTTCCGTAAAACATGTCGCGATCGCTCCCTGGAGCAGGGACCGGTTACAAGGATATATCTCGATCAATTCGTTGATCGATGCACCTTCTGAAAATCTGATCAGTGGTTGGTAGCCGTGGGAGACGTACATCTCCCGGAGCAAGCGATCCTGTGATTCGCCAACGTTCAGATACACGTTGCCCAGGCTGAATCCGTCAATCGACACGTGCCCCGGATAGCGTTTCGCAAGATCCGCGACCCAACCGCTGTTCGCATCGCCGCCGATTCGATACAACCGGTACGCAAACCGCATGGCCCGCCTTTCAAATTCATCGTCGGAAATCATGCGCACCGAGGGCGACAACAAGGCGCGGCTTCCGGTGCCGTTGCGAAAGACAACACTGACGTCGAACTGGCCCGCGAGTTCTTCGAGATACGCACGCCAGCCATCGGAACTCAGCATCCTGTCGGCCGCGTCGATAACGATCGCGAGACTGGACGCGCGGCTGGGACGTGGCAAAGCGGCGCTGACCAGCGGCTTGCCGCGATGTTCTTCGTGAAGCTTCTCCAGTGCATCCAGCGTCAACTCCGCGGAACGCGCCCAGCTGAACTTTTCCGCCTGAACCAGTCCTTCCTCGCGTAACCGGTTCGAGAACGCCTCGTCGGTCAGTACTGCGGATATCCTTGCCGCAATTTCATCGACGTTCGACGGATCGAACATGGCGTGCTCCCTGCCGAGCACCTCGGGAATACTTGTCCTGTTCGAGCCCAGCGCAGGAACACCGCAAGCCATCGCCTCCAGCAGCGGCAAGCCGAACCCTTCATGGAACGACGGCAGAACGAACACCGCACAGAGATTGAACAACCGTACGAGATCATCGTCAGGAAGATAATCGAAGAAACGTACTCGCTGATCCAGGCCGGCGTCTGCAACCAGGTCGTGGAGTTCCGAGGCTTCGTCCGCGGACATCTTCGAGATCACCGCGAGTTGGTGCCGGGATATCAATTCCGCCGGTAGCCGGGCGTACGCGCGTATGAGGTTCGCGATGTTCTTGCGCGAATCGCCACCGCCCGTGTACATGATGAATCCATCGGTCAGGCCCAGCCTGCCGAAGAGCCGGTCCTTGTCGCGGCCCGAGATGTCGAGCTTGCGGAATTGCGAATCCACGCCGGCGGATATATTCGAGATCAACGACGGGTCGACGCCAAGCGTTTCAACCAGTTCGTTTCCACTGTATCCGGAAATGGCAAGGAATCGATTCGCCCGTTGCAAGGTCTCGATTCGCGCGTCGTAGACGCGCCGCATGGCGGCAGTCGGAAGGTATTTTTCCGGGTAGAGATAGGGGATCAGGTCGTAATGTGTTACCGCGACAGGCGGGCCGTCGAAGAACTTGTTGATGGTAACGATGGCCTCATCGGCAACACCTTCGAATACGCTTGAAACGTGCACGACATCGGGCCGCAGGCTGCGAATGAAGGATTCGCGCAATACGCCGGCAGCGGTACGTCGCCACGCGTCTTCCGCAATCACCGGTGACGCAGAAGGCGGCGCCTGCCAGACACGGATTTGATCCTGTTCCAGCAGGTGATCCAGTTCGCCACGGATCATCTCTATCCATTCACCGCCCGCGCTGTTCAGAACGACGACAAACTCGTGGCCGCGCGGATTCTCGAGCATCGCCTTGAACAGTGCCATTGAATACCGCCCAATGCCGCGATAACGGCTTCCTGTCTGGCAGGACTGCAGGTCGACGACAATTCTCACGACGGCACTCTCGTTCGTTCAGCCTGCTTGTCGCTCGTCCGGGCCTTCTCGACTTCCCGATACAGCGAAACAAAGGCTTTCGCGGAGTCGCTGCACTTCAATTGATCGTTTTTCATTGCAAGCCGATGCGCAATGTGATCTGGAAGCAAGCGGTCTCGCAATTTGATGAAAACGTGTCGGATCACGGGAATTCTTGAACCTGCCCGGAACCCCATCCGCGCTGCACCTATCAATATACGCAGCAACCCACGTTTGAGCCGTCGCCATCCTCGGCCCATCAAGCGTACGGGTATGGTGATCTTCCAGGAAAAACTGTTCGACAAGACACGCAGTTCTTCCTGAACTCTTGAAAGTTCCTTCTGATTCCAGTGAAGGTCGCGCTCCAGGAGTTGCCTTTCTTTCGTGTGCCACTCCGCAGCCTGCTCAAGGTGCAAACGTGCGCTCTCAAGCCGTTCACTCAGATCCTGCGCCAGAGCGGAAAAATGATGCGCAAGATGCCCCCGCTCATCAGCCAGCTTGTGTGCATGCCACTCTGATTGACGAACAAACGGGTCAAAACAGTTCGGAGGCGCAACAAATGCACTCATCAATTCGGAATGCTCGTCCGCGACATAGAATCTGTTCAGCCCGTCAAAATAGGCAAACGTGTATCCCGCATTGACTACCAGCGGTTCCCAGGCTTGATGATTCTGATCCAGAGACAGCGGACGTGTTGCCTCGACAAGTACTATCCAGGGACGAAATCTTGCAAAGTCCGCTCCTTCAAGCACCTGCTTTTCGAGTCCTTCCACATCCACTTTCAGAAAGTGGATTTCCTGAACTCGGTTCTCTTCCATTACGGAAGCGAGGGTCTTTACCTGAACTTCCGATTCGGAAACCGTCCATCCACCTTTACGATGTGTCTCTGCGATATCCGCATCAGCCGTTGAAAGTCCGGTACCCTCGATGGAATAAAATTTCAGGCTGCCAGCACGATTACCGATGGCAACCTTCAAGTTGATGTCCCTCGGCCTTTGCTCGCACAGCAACTGATGCCATTGCGTTACAGGTTCGAGGTTGATTCCCGACCAGCCCAAATCGTAGAACGCCCGGGTCACGGAATGTTCTGTCGGGTGTTGCGCACCGACATCAACATAGAAACCTTTCTCGACAGAACGCAGCGCTCTCGCGAGCATTACGTCTTCGAAGTTCTGCGCATAGCTGATAAACGTCATCGACGAACGACTCCGATGCTGGGCGGGAGCCAGGCATTTCCCACAAAATGCGGCTTATCAACGTTGGTAACAGCGAACATGGCCGCTCTGTCACGCCACTCGTAGTTGTTCACCAAATGAGTGTCCGTGCTGACGAGCGCCGTCGAAATAGAATAGCTGCCAGATCCGAGCGCCGCGGTGAATGCGATATCGAACTCTATTTCCTCGCCGGCTCTGGCCTGCTCCACGACCTGATCGGTGTGGTGCGTATTGGTACCGAAAACCTCGCGCCCCAGGCGATCCTTGATCATGTAGCCGAGGACCAATCGCGGAATATCTTCTCTGATGACGACCTTGATTCGAAGCAAGGCCTCTTCGCCAACGTGCAGGAACTCTTTTGGCTTGCCGCTCGTATCGGTCATTTCGATACTTGAAATGAATGCCTCGCCGGTTCCGGAAACGGTTTGCAGCCTTCCCCCGGCGTCCGTCCGCTGCTCGATCCTCGAGTTTTCCTTTTCCGCGATCAGTGCGTTGTAGTAATCCATCACTTCTTCCGGATTGCCGTCCTTCAGCAGGCGTCCCTTGTCGAGCAGGATCGCGCGATCGCAGACACTCTGTATCGCGTTGCGGTCGTGCGAGACGATCAGCAGCGAGGTTCCCTGTTCACGGAACTCGCGGATTTTCGCAAAACTCTTGTGCTGGAAGTACGCGTCGCCGACGGAGAGCACTTCATCGACGATCAGCACGTCGGGGCGGAATGCGGTAGCGACACTGAACGCAAGACGCGCTTGCATGCCGCTCGAATACGTTCGGACAGGCTTGTCGAAATACTCTCCGATCTCCGCGAATGCTTCGATCTCCGTGAGTTTTTCTTCGATCGCGCCGTGGCGATGTCCCATCAGGCCGGCGGACGCGAAGACGTTTTCACGGCCCGTCATTTCAGGATTGAAACCCATGCCGAGTTCCAGCAAGGCGGCAACGCTGCCGGCAATATGCACGCTTCCTTCGGTCGGTCGCGTCGTGCCGGTAACGAGTTTCAGCAAGGTGCTCTTGCCGGCACCGTTCTGTCCGACGACACCGATGGCCTGACCTGGCTCGATCGCAAAGGAAACGTCACGCAATACCCAGGTTTCACTGCTCGGCCGCGCGGGGATGCCGAACCAGCGCGCAAACCGCTGCAGTTCGCTGCGATAGCTGCGGTAGGCCTTGCCGAGGTTCTCCACGGATAAGCCACTCACAGGACATCCACCATTTCAGGGCTTGCGCGACGGAACAGCAGCAGGCCGACGATCATCAGCACGCCGCTGATCACCGCGAACGTCAGCAGCTGCGACCAGTTTGGCAGCCGGCCATAGATAAGAACGTCGTGATAGGCGGAGATCAGGAGATACAGCGGGTTCCAGGCAAGGAAGCGGCCAAAGCCTTCCGGGAGTATCTGCACGCTGTAGACAATCGGCGTCAGCCAGAACCAGAACTGCAACACGATCTGCAGCACCTGCCCGACATCGCGCAGGAACACGTTCAGCACGCCAAGCAGGATGCCGAGGCCGACCGCAAACGCGAGATTGAGCACGATGAGTATTGGCAAAAAGACGAACGTTTCGCTCGGCCGAAAACCGATGGTGTAGAGAATCACGACCATCGCGATGAACAGCAACAGGTTGTTGATCAGCGCGCTGCCGGAAATGATCACCGGCAGGCAGATGCGCGGGAACACGACCTTCTTCAGGTAGTTCGCATTGTCGACGAACGCGTTCGTGCAGCGCGTGACGACTTCCGCGAACAGCGACCACGCGAGAATGCCGGCGAGCAGATAGGCCACGTACGCCCAGTCGCCTTCGATGCCGGGCAGCTTCGCGCCCAGCACTTTCGCCAGCACCAGCGCGAACACCGCAACCTGCGCGAGCGGATGCAGAACGAGCCACAGGAAACCGAACTTGCTGGCGGCGAAGCGTCCCTTTATCTCGGACTTGATCGCCGAGGCGACAAAGTTCCGGTACTGCCAGACGGCGCTCGCATGCCTACTTACCATCCGGTTTCGCTCCCGGCAATGCCGCTGCCGATTTGTTCTCGACGCGTCCGTACTTGTCTTCGAAGCGCACGATGTCGTCTTCGCCGAGGTAGTCGCCGGTCTGCACTTCGATGAACACCAGGTCGGTTTCATCCTGATTCGAGATGCGGTGCTTGTTGCCGGCCGGGATGTACGTCGACTGGTCCTTGGTCAGGCGCAGCACGGCATCGCCGTTCACGACCTCGGCATTACCCTGCACGATGACCCAATGCTCGCTGCGGTGATGATGCATCTGCAATGACAAGGTTGCACCCGGCTTGACCACGATGCGCTTCATTTTGAAATCCGTTCCCTCTTCGAGCACAGTGTACGTACCCCATGGGCGATGGACGGTGCGATGCAACCGTGCCGATTCGTGGTCGCGCAACCGCAGCTGCTCGACAACGCTTTTTACCATCTGGGTCTTTTCGCGATGCCCGATCAGCAGGGCGTCGGGCGTGTCGACGACAATGAGGTCATCGACACCGACAACGGCAACGAGACGGCCATCCGCGTTCACATAATTGTTGTGGGCATCGACGATGACCGCGTCGCCGATAACCTTGTTGCCGTCGTCGTCGGCGGCGATCATGTCCGCAAACGAGCGCCACGAACCGACGTCGCTCCAGCCGAAATCGCCCGGCACAACGGCAACATTCCCAGCCCGTTCCATCACGGCGTAATCGATGGAAATGTTCGGAGCACGCTGGAATGTTTCCGCATCGATATGCATCGTGTGCAAGGTATTGGTGTTCGTCGCGAGTGATGCCGCCCATGCGGGTTCGGATACGTCTTCGACATCTCGCGCGTGCTCGGCGAACGCATCGAGAATTTCACGTACGCCGAAACAGAAGATGCCCGAGTTCCAGAAGAAGCCGCCCTGTTTCAGGAAACGTTCCGCTTTCGGGTAATCCGGCTTCTCGATGAAACGCGCGACTTCGCGCGCCGCGCTGTCGCCAAGCGCGCTACCCGCCTCGATATAGCCGTAACCGGTCTCGGGTGCCGAGGGCACGATACCGAATGTGACAAGGCGGCCTTGTTTCGCAGCGGCTATCGCTGCGTTCACTGCAGCCTGGAACGCCTCTGCGTCCGCAATCATGTGATCGGAAGGCATCACGAGCATGACGGCGGCGTCGCCGGCCAGCTCTTTCACATGCCGCGCCGCCAGTGCGACGGCCGGTGCGGTGTTGCGCCCCATGGGTTCGAGAAGAAACGACACATGCTTGCGTCCGGCGCGGTCGGAAACCGCATCCAGTTCGTCCTTGGTCTTGAAATAATATTCGCGGTTCGTCACGACCAGCGTCTGCGTGACACCGGCAAGTCCGGCCGCGCGCAGGAACGTCGCCTGCAGCAGGGACTCCCCGCTCTGCAGCTTCATGAAGGGTTTCGGATGCGCTTCGCGCGATACCGGCCAGAGACGCGTGCCTGCGCCACCGGACAGAATTACCGGAACAATTGTCGTCATTTCCCTGCCCCCGTTGCCCTCCGGCAACTCTTTCGATTTTTCAGTAGCCGCGTGATCAAGGTGTCACGCTGTATGCTGGCGCCCGGCCCTTTCCAGCCAGTAGTCCAGTGTGTCTTCCAGTGTCTGTTCGATCGCGATCTTCGGCGCCCAGCCGGTGTGCGCGTGAAGCTTCGACGCATCGCCGCAGACACGTTTCTGTTCGGCCGGCCGGTAACGGGCCGGATCGCATTCGATGACGACGTCCAGCCCAGCAATCCCGCCGAGCAATTCGATCAGTTCGCGGATCGTGCGACTGCGTCCCGAGCAAACGTTGTACGCCTCGCCGCTGCGACCCTTTTCAAGCATCGCGAGATACGCCGCCGCGATGTCGCGCACGTCGGTGAAATCGCGTGCCGCATCGACATCACCTGCCGTCAGCGTCCGCGATGCATCGCCTGTCTTCATGCACGCGATCTGCTGCGCAAAATCGGCTATCGCAAAACGCGTGTCCTGGCCCGGCCCGATATGGTTGAACGGCCGCGCCATCACGACGTCCATGCTTTCCGTCTGAGTCCACTGGTAGCACAGCGCTTCCGCCGCGACCTTGCTGACGGCGTATGGATTACGCGGCTTCAGCGCGCGGCTCTCGACGACCGGCAATTCGTCTTCCGGAACGAGTCCGTACATGTCGCCTGAACCCACGAACAGCATGCGGCCTTCGAACCGGTTCGCGCGTAACACCGTCAACAAATTCAGCGTGCCGTAGAAGTTGACGTCGAACGTGGCGCGCGGATCCTTGAAGGCATCCGGAACAAAACTCTGCGCCGCCAGGTGGACCACGTAATCCGGGCGCGCCTGCGCGATGGATTCTTCGAGTGCGTCCGCATCGCGGACGTCCGTCTCGATACCGGGCGCGATGAACACATCGCCCTGACCGCGGCCCTCGACCAGTGTTTTCAGCACGGAACCGACAAAACCATTCCCGCCGGTGACGTAAAAACGCTTTCCCATCGACGGCGTACTCAACCCTTGCCACCGATGAAGCCGAGCAACTCGTCGGTTTTCCGCTGCGTGAGCGCCGCGTCGCCGCGCGATTCCACGTTCAATCGAATGACGGGCTCGGTGTTGGACTTGCGCAGGTTGAACCGCCATTGCGCGAATTCCATGGAAATGCCGTCGGTGTAATCGACACTGAGCGCTGCATCCGCATAGCGCTTTTCGATGGCAGCAATCACCGCGTCCGCGTCGTTCACTGTGCGATTGATTTCGCCGCTGCACGGGAACGCGGCAATGCGCTCCCTGACAAGCGAGCTGAGGCTCACACCGCTTTCCGACAGGCGCTCGGCGATCAACAGCCAGGGAATCATGCCGCTGTCGCAGTAATTGAAATCGCGGAAATAATGATGCGCGCTCATTTCGCCGCCGTACGTCGCATCGCATGCACGCAGGCTGGCTTTCAGAAACGCATGCCCGGTCTTCGAAAGCACGGGCTTGCCGCCCGCTTCCGTGACCATGTCGACGGTGTTCCACGTGAGGCGCGGTTCGTAAACGACGGCAGCGCCGGGATGTTTCCTGAGCATCTGCGCGCCGAGCAGGCCGACGAGGTAATAACCTTCGAGAAAATTTCCCTGCTCGTCGAAAAAGAAGCAGCGATCGAAATCGCCATCCCATGCAATCCCGAAATCCGCGCCTGATTCACGCACCGCACGTGCCGTCGCCTCGCGATTCTCCGGCAGCAACGGATTCGGCACGCCGTTGGGAAACGTTCCGTCCGGCGCGAAGTGGACTTTCTCGAACGTGAACGGCAGATGTGGCGCCAGTGCTTCCACGACCAGTCCCGCGCCACCATTGCCCGGATTGGCAACGATCTTGAGCGCACGCAAGCGATCGCGATCCACGTAACCCAGCAGGTGTTCGACGAACGCCGGACGATTGTCCAGCTTGCGCACGTCCGGTTCACGCTCGAGGTCGCCGACCTGGATGCCGGCCGCCAGCGCCTTGATTTCATCCAGGCCTTCGTCGCCGCTGATCGGACGTGCTTCTTCGCGCACCAGCTTCACGCCGTTCCAACCCAGCGGATTGTGACTGGCGGTAATCATGACGCCACCGTCCAGCCCGAGATGAAAGGTGGCGAAATAGATTTCTTCGGTGCCGCACAGTCCGATGTCGATGACCTTGCAGCCGGCATCGATGAGGCCGAGCGACAGGGCTTTCTTCAACGACTCGCTGCTGTCGCGAATATCACCACCGACGACCACTTCGCGCGCGCCGAGATATTGCGCGTACGCGCGACCGATGCGGTACGCCAATGCGTCGTCGAGTATTTCCGGCACACGGCCGCGCACGTCATACGCCTTGAAACACGCGTCCAGCCGTTCCTTGATATCCATGCTGTTCATTCCGCTTGCCTGCCTTACTGGATGAAGCCGAGGCTTTCCAGCTTCAATACAATTTGTTGCGCCGCTTCGCCAGGACTGATCCCGCGCGTATCAAGGCGTATCTCGGGATGCTCCGGCTCCTCGTAGGGATCGCTGATGCCGGTGAACTCCTTGATGATGCCGGCGCGCGCCTTCGCGTACAGGCCCTTGCGATCACGCTGCTCACAAAGCTCCAGCGGTGTCGCGACATGAATTTCGAGGAAGCCGCCGACCGGCTCGATCATGGCGCGCACTTCGCGACGCGTCGTGGCGTACGGTGCAATCGGCGCGCAGATGGCAACGCCACCGTTCTTCGTGATTTCACTGGCAACGTAACCGATCCGGCGTATGTTGATATCGCGGTGTTCCTTGGAGAAACCGAGCTCGCTGGAGAGATGTTTGCGAACGACATCACCGTCGAGCAACGTGACCCGCCGGCCGCCGAGCTCCATCAGCTTGACCATCAGCGCGTTGGCTATGGTCGATTTGCCGGAACCGGAAAGTCCGGTAAAGAAAACGGTAAACCCCTGCTGGTGGCGCGGCGGATGCGTCTTGCGCAGTTCTTCCACGACTTCCGGAAACGAAAACCACTCGGGAATTTCCAGGCCTTCCTGCAACCGCCGGCGAAACTCGGTGCCGGAAATGTTCATCACCGTTTCGCCATCCCGCGTTTCGTCGACCGGCACGTATTCTGCGCGCTCCTTGACGTACACCATCATCCGGAACGGCACCATGATGATGCCTATTTCGTCCTGGTACTGGCGTACGAGTTCCTGCGCATCGTATGGACCGTAGAAGTCCTCGCCCTTGCTGTCCTTGCCCGGGCCGGCGTGATCGCGGCCGACGATGAAATGCGTGAATCCGAAATTCGCGCGCATGATGGCGTGCCACAGCGCTTCACGCGGACCGCCCATGCGCATCGCCAACGGCAGCAGCGACAGCAGCGCGCTGTGTTCCGGGTAACGCCTGATCAGGTGTTCGTAACAGCGCACGCGTGTGTAGTGATCGATATCGCCCGGCCGGGTCATGCCGACCACAGGCTGGATGACAAGATTCGCTTCTTCCTGGCGCGCGGCCCGTAACGTCAACTCCTGGTGCGCGCGGTGCATGGGATTGCGCGTCTGGAAGGCGACGACACGACTCCAGCCCAGCTTCCTGAACTGTTCGCGCAATTCCCGCGGTGACGCACGATGAGCGCGAAAATCGTAATGCGTCGGCGCTTCGACACCGCGCAGGCTGCCGCCGACATATACGGGATTTGATACGTTGAAGAGAAATGCGACACCGGGATGATGTTCGTCCTCGCTGCCGAAAACGGCTTTCGCCTCGGCGCGAAGATCCGGCTCCCAGATGTCGGTCACTTCGAGTGTCGCGATCAGCACGCCTTCCGGGTCGCGCAGCGCAAGGGATTGACCGTTCGCAATGCCCTTGGCGAATTCCCGCGTCACATCCAGCATGACGGGCATCGGCCAGAGACTGCCGTCGGCGAGTCGCATGTCCTTGCAGACGCGTTCGTAATCGGCCTTGCCCATGAACCCGGACAATGGCGAAAACGCGCCGTTCAGCAGCAGCTCGATATCACACAGCTGGCGTTCCGTCAGGTCCCATGACACGTAATCGCGCGCTCGCACGCGCTCGGCATCGGCCGCTGCCGAATCCAGGTAAAGTTCGCGCGGCTCGCGCGGCTGGCCGTGAGATATGTTCAAGTTGGTCATCAGCGTTTCCCTTCTCCGGATCAGAGAATTTCAAACAAACACGCGGAGCGAAGCCGCTCCGCGTCCCGAAATTCTCCAAGGCCCACCCGGTCAGAACGGAATGTCGTCGTCGAAATCGTTGCCGCCTGCAGGAGTAGCCCGGGACTGATCAGCACCGGCATTGCCCTGGCTGCGATTGGTATTGCTGCTGCCACCGAAATCACCGCCGCCCTGGCTACTGCCACCTTGGCCACCACGACCGCCCAGCATCTGCATCTCGTTGGCAATGATGTCGGTGCTGTAGTGCGTCTGGCCTTCCTTTTCATAGGTCGAGGTCTGGAGCTTGCCCTCGATATAGACCTGCGAGCCCTTCTTAAGGTATTCACCCATGATTTCGGCAAGGCGGCCGAACGCGGTAACACGATGCCACTCGGTGCGTTCCTGCGTTTCACCGGTCTGCTTGTCTTTCCACTGTTCGGAAGTCGCGATGCGTATCTTGGTGACTGCGTTGCCGTTCGCGGAGTAGCGCACGTCCGGATCTGCGCCCAGGTTGCCCACCACGATGACCTTGTTGATTCCCCGAGCCATTGAATTCTCCTTCCTTTTGCGGCGCGACAGCGCCGTTGCCGCTAAATGAGCGGAAAGCGGGCTATTTTACGGATATTTGGGCAACCCTGCACCCAAGTTGTGCCGGTAAGCCATGAGAACCAGAAGCCAGATCAGCGCCACGGCGGCATTTCCGGCGAGCACCGCTGCAGGCCCGCCACGCACGGCAAGAATGCCGCCGAGCAAGCCGCCGGCGAAGGCGCCGATGAACTGTGCAGTTGCGTAAATGCCAAGCGCGGCGCCGCGGCCACGATCACCGGCGATCGAAGACACTGTCGCCGGGAACAGCGCCTCGACAAAGTTGAAACCGCCGAAAAACAGGCCAAGCGCGATGTAGAAAACCGTCGATGACACGCCGAACGCGATGCTCGCCTGGCCGAGGCCGACAGCCAGCACCGCAAGGGACAGCGCGAACCAGGACGATTTGCGCTCCTGCAGCAGGATCAGCGGCACGAGTATGAGCAATGAGCCCAGCATGACTGGCAGGTAAACCCAGCCGTGGCGGCCTTGAGGTATGCCGAGGCTTTCGACCAGGAGCACGGGAATCGCGATGAACGTCGCGGTCATGATGGCGTGCAGTGCAAAAATGCCGGCTGCCTGCGGAATCACAAGCGGGAACACCGTCCTGAGAGACAGCAGGTCGGCACGCGGAACCGGACGCGGCGCGGCCAGCGGCATGACCAGCAACATGCCGGCGACGGCGAACGCTGCCGTCAGCCAGAAAAGTCCTTCAACACCAATCCATGCCGAGAGCGCCGGCCCGACGACGAACGCGAGGATGAACGCCATGCCGATGATGATCCCTATCAACGCCATGACACGCGTACGTCGATTGTCTGGCGTGAGGTCGCCGACCAGCGCGATGACCGCGGCGGAGATCGCGCCAGAACCCTGCAATGCGCGTCCGGCGATCAGCCAGAACGGCGTCGTCGCAGACGCGGCCATCACGCTGCCGGCAGCGAACAGCAGCAAGCCGAGGAAAATGACGGGCTTGCGCCCCCAGCGATCGGACAGCCACCCGAACGGCAACTGGAACAACGCCTGGGTCAGTCCGTATATCCCGAGCGCAAGACCCGCGGCAATGGCGGTCGCGCCCGGCATGTCGCGCACGTGCAACGCCAGCACGGGCAACACCATGAAGAGACCGAGCATGCGCAGGCCGAGTACGGCCGATAACACGCCAACGGCATGCCAGCGGACGCCGTCGCGGGAGGTGAGTTCAGGTTGCACGTTGCTTTGCGGGCCGGGCATAAGGCCGCGTATAGTAACAGGTTCGATTCAGCACCTTTACGGCGGCCTGCCAGCTCAGAATGAACAACATTTCGATCCGCGGCGCGCGGACACACAATCTGCGAAATCTCGATCTCGAACTGCCGCGCAACAAGTTGATTGTCATCACCGGCCTGTCCGGCTCCGGCAAATCCTCGCTCGCGTTCGACACGATTTATGCGGAAGGCCAGCGGCGTTATGTCGAGTCGTTGTCAGCCTACGCGCGCCAGTTCCTGTCGATGATGGAAAAGCCCGATGTCGACGACATCCAGGGCCTGTCGCCCGCCATCGCCATCGAGCAGAAATCGACATCGCACAATCCGCGTTCGACGGTCGGCACCGTCACCGAAATCTACGATTACCTGCGCCTGCTGTATGCGCGTGCCGGCACGCCGCGCTGTCCGGAACACGACACGGAACTCGAAGCGCAGACGGTGTCGCAGATGGTCGACCAGGTGCTGAACCTGCCGGAAGAAAGCAAGCTCATGCTGCTGGCGCCGATCATCTCGAACCGCAAGGGCGAGCACGTGCAGCTTTTCGAAGAACTGCGCGCGCAGGGATTCATTCGTGCCCGCGTCAACGGCAAGGTCGTGGATCTTGACCAGCCGCCGACGCTGGATCTGCGCAAGAAGCACACCATCGAAGCGGTCGTCGATCGTTTCAAGGTGCGCGACGATCTCGCGCAACGCCTGGCGGAATCGTTCGAAACAGCGCTTGCGCTGGCGGACGGTACGGCGAAAGTCGCTTCCATGGACAACAAGAAAACACCGGAGCTCGTCTTCTCCGCAAAATTCGCATGCCCGGAATGCGGCTATTCGCTCTCCGAGCTGGAACCGCGATTGTTTTCCTTCAACAATCCGGTCGGTGCGTGCACGGGTTGCGATGGCCTTGGCGTGAAACAGTTCTTCGACCCGTCACGCGTGGTCGCGCATCCGCACCTGTCGCTGGCGGGCGGCGCGATCCGCGGCTGGGATCGCCGCAACGCATACTACTTCCAGATGATTCGTTCCCTCGCGGAACACTTCAAGTTCGACATCGACCAGCCCTACGAGGAGCTGCCGGAGAAAACACGCAAAACCATCCTGTACGGTTCCGGCGACGCGAAAGTGAAGTTCACGTATTTCAGCGAACGTGGCGGCACAACGACGCGCGAGCACCGCTTCGAAGGCATATTGCCGAACATGGAACGGCGCTACCGCGAAACCGAATCGCAGACCGTGCGTGAAGAGTTGTCCAAATACCTCTCGACGCAACCCTGCCCCGAGTGCAAGGGCACGCGGCTCAATCGTCCGGCGCGACATGTCTTCGTGGACGGGAAGAGCCTGCCGGAGATCGCGGCGACTGCTGTTGGCAAGTCCAAACACTTTTTCGAGACGCTCTCATTGCCGGGCCGCAAGGGCGAGATCGCGAAGAAGATCGTCAAGGAAATTTCCGACCGGCTGACATTCCTCGTGGACGTCGGGCTCGATTACCTGACGCTCGAGCGCAGCGCCGAAACGCTGTCCGGCGGCGAAGCGCAGCGCATTCGTCTGGCCAGCCAGATCGGTTCCGGTCTTGTCGGCGTGATGTACATCCTTGACGAGCCTTCCATCGGCCTGCACCAGCGCGACAACCAGCGGCTGCTCGACACGCTCATTCGACTGCGCGATCTCGGCAACAGCGTAATTGTCGTCGAACACGACGAGGACGCCATCCGCCAGGCCGACTACGTGCTCGACATGGGGCCGGGTGCCGGCGTGCATGGCGGAACCGTCGTTGCACAGGGCAAGCCGCGGGATATCGAGAAAGCGAAGGATTCGCTGACAGGCCAGTTCCTTTCCGGGCGCCGCAGTATTGCCATACCGAAGATGCGCACGCCGCAACAGAAGGGAAAACATCTCGTTATTCGAGGCGCGAAGGGCAACAACCTCAAGGACATCGACGTATCGATTCCGCTGGGCCTCATGACGTGTGTGACCGGGGTATCCGGTTCAGGCAAGTCGACGCTCATCAACGACACCTTGTATAAACACGCTGCGCGCGAACTGTATGGCGCGTCGGACGAGGCCGCGCCGTTCGGCAGCATCGACGGTCTTGACCAGGTCGACAAGGTCATCGACATCGACCAGTCGCCGATCGGCCGCACGCCGCGATCCAACCCGGCCACGTACACGGGTCTGTTCACGCCGATTCGCGACCTGTTTTCCGAAACGCCCGAATCGCGTGCTCGTGGCTACAAGCCGGGACGTTTCTCGTTCAACGTCAAGGGCGGCCGCTGCGAAGCCTGCCAGGGCGACGGCGTCATCAAGGTTGAAATGCATTTCCTGCCTGACATCTATGTCGCCTGCGACATCTGCAAGGGCAAGCGCTACAACCGCGAGACGCTGGATATCCGCTACAAGGGCCGGAACATTCACGAAGTGCTGGACATGACCGTTGAAGACGCACTTGAATTCTTTCAGCCGGTACCCACAATCGCGCGCAAACTGCAGACACTGATGGACGTAGGACTCTCGTACATCCGTCTCGGCCAGAACGCCACGACGCTGTCAGGCGGCGAAGCCCAGCGCGTCAAGCTCGCACGCGAACTGTCGAAACGCGATACAGGGCAGACGCTTTACATTCTCGACGAGCCGACAACCGGCCTGCACTTCCACGACATCGAACAACTACTCGGCGTGCTGCATCGTTTGCGCGATCACGGCAATACGATTGTCGTCATCGAACACAACCTGGATGTCATCAAGACGGCGGACTGGATCATCGACATGGGTCCGGAGGGCGGCGACGGCGGCGGAACGATCGTCTCCGAAGGCACGCCCGAAGACGTCGCAAAAGTCAAAGGCTCGTACACGGCGCACTTTCTCAAGCCTGTCCTGTCGCCTGCGAGAAAGACCGCTGCCAGGAAGACCACCGGGACGCGTGCCAGCCGGAAGAACTGATTCATCGCCGAATGACATTTCCGTCCGGTGCATGAAACGGGAGATCGCTGCAACGAGATAAATGGAGACGCCAGCAGGTAAGCGTCGCCGTGTTGTCCATCCGTTGTTCTACCAGACCGCCGCACGTTTCAGTGCAGAACCTGCCCCTTATCCCGTGCGTGCGCTTCGCGTATAAATGACAACGGGATCAGAGGGGAGGAAGGACATGAACTGGGAGGCAGCGCTCGCAGTCCTGATCACGCTGGCATGCCTGGGCGCGCTGATTTTCACGCGCGTCGCAGCCTCGATAGTCTTTGCCGGCGCACTGGTTGCCATTCTCGTTACCGGACTGCTGCCAGTTCCTGTCGCCGTCGCGGGTTTCGCGAATCCCGGCTTGCTTACGATCGCTGCCCTGTACGTGGTCGCCGCCGGGCTGCGGCGCACGGGAGCCATCGACACGCTGAGCAATCGCGCTTTCGGCCGGCCCCGTTCCATCATCGTCGGCACGCTCCGCGTCATGTTGCCAGTCACGCTGCTCAGCGCGTTCACGAACAACACGCCGATAGTCGCAAGCTTCGTGCCCGCCGTTGCGGACTGGGCACGCAAGCAGGGATTCTCGGCGTCGAAGCTGCTGATTCCCCTTTCATATGCGGCGATTTTCGGCGGCACGTGCACACTGATCGGGACCAGCACGAACCTTGTCGTCAACGGCATGCTCATCGAACAGACAGGGGCAGGTTTCAGCTTCTTCGAACTTGCCTGGCTGGGCGTTCCTACCGCAATCATCGGCATTGCCTACGTGCTGATCCTCGGTCGCTGGCTCCTGCCGGAAAGAATCCCGGTAATGGAAAAGCTGCGGGATCCGCGTGAATATACCGTCGAAATGCTGATAGAACCGGCAAGCCCGCTGGAAGGCAAGACGGTCGAAGAGGCGGGATTGCGCCAGCTGCCAGGATTGTTCCTCATTGAAATCGATCGTAACGGCGTGCTCATTCCGGCCGTCGGACCTCGCGAGCGCCTGCGAGGAAATGACCGTCTGGTCTTCGCTGGTGTTACCGAATCGATCGCGGACCTGCAGAAAATCAGGGGCCTGGTGCCTGCGACAGACCAGGTGTTCAAACTTTCCTCCGAACGCTCCGAGCGGACACTCGTCGAAGCGGTTGCATCCGGCACCGCCAGCTTTGTCGGCAGGACGATCAAGGAAAGCCGATTTCGCAATCTTTATGATTCGGTCGTCATTGCGGTGGCAAGGAATGGACAGCGCGTCAACCGGAAGATCGGCGATATCCGGCTGCGTCCGGGTGACACGCTGTTGCTCGAGTCGGACAGGGAATTCGCTGAACGTCATGCGAATAACCGCGACTTCCTGTTACTGAAACCACTGGAAGGTTCGCCGACTTACCGCCACGAGCGCGGCTGGGTTGCGTGGCTCATCCTGCTTGGAATCGTCGTGACCGCGACCTTCGGAATTCTCGACACATTGACCGCAGCGCTGGCAGGCGCAGGGGCAATGGTGTTGACCCGCTGCTGTACAGGCACCGAAGCCCGCCGCTCGATCGATCTGGAAGTTCTCATCGTCATCGCCTGTGCGTTCGCGCTCGGCGAAGCGCTGGACAGGACGGGAGCCGCCGCGAGCCTTGCTCGCACGCTTCTGGAGCTGACCGGTTCGCATCCATTCGCCGTACTCGCGGTCGTCTACTTCACTACGGTGCTGATGACGGAGATGATCACGAACAACGCAGCGGCGGTGCTGATGTTTCCGCTTGCCTACGCCGTCGCGGGATCGCTCGATCTGAACTTCATGCCGTTTGCGATTGCCATCACATTTGCCGCCTCGGCAAGCTTCGCAACGCCGATCGGTTATCAGACGAACCTGATGGTGTACGGCCCTGGTGGTTACCGGTTCGCGGATTACATTCGCTTCGGCCTGCCGCTCAATATCATTCTCGGAATCACTGCGTTGAACATCATCCCCGTCATCTGGCCGATTACCTGACGGCAACACGCACAAAAAAGCCGGGCATCGCCCGGCTTTTTCATGGATCGCTTCCGTGACGCTTATTCGGCAGTCTCGGCGGATTCTTCTTCCTGGCCTTCAGCGGATTCACGATCAACCAGCTGAATGTATGCCATCGGTGCGTTATCACCGGCACGGAAACCGGCTTTCAGGATGCGCAGGTACCCACCCGGGCGTTCCTTGTAATGCGGACCGAGCTCATTGAACAGCTTGGTAACGATCTCGCGATCGCGCAGACGGTCGAACGCCAGGCGACGCTTGGCAACGGAATCTTCCTTTGCGAGCGTGATCAGCGGTTCGACGACACGACGGACTTCCTTCGCCTTCGGCAGTGTGGTTTTCACTGCTTCATGACGCAGGATCGAAACAGCCAGATTCTGCAGCATGGCGCTGCGGTGGCTGCTGTTGCGGCTTAGTTGCCGGCCAATATTACGGTGACGCATGGCTCTTTATCCTGTCTTGGGTGCCGAATCCGCTCAAGCGGACCTTTCGTCACGGCCGCGCAGACTTGCCGGCGGCCAGCTTTCCAGTTTCATGCCCAGGCCAAGCCCGTGCTGTGCCAGCACGTCCTTGATCTCCGTCAGAGATTTCTTGCCAAGGTTCGGAGTCTTGAGCAGCTCGACTTCCGTCCGCTGCACGAGATCGCCGATATAATGAATGCTTTCCGCCTTGAGGCAGTTCGCCGAACGAACGGTCAGCTCAAGGTCGTCGACCGGACGCAGCAGGATCGGGTCGACTTGCGCTTCTTCAGCACGGCCGGCCGTTTCCTCGTCGCCCTGCAGATCCACAAAGACCGACAGTTGCTCGCGCAAAATGGTCGCTGCGCGACGAATGGCTTCTTCCGGATCCAGCGTGCCGTTCGTCTCGATGTCGATGACCAGCTTGTCCAGATCGGTGCGCTGTTCCACGCGAGCACTCTCGACCGAGTAGCTCACGCGGCGTACCGGGCTGAACGTCGCATCCAGCTGCAGATGACCGATTGGACGGCCCGAATCCTCAGCGTCGCCGCGCGACGTTGCAGGTTCGTAACCGCGGCCCTTCATGACCTTCAGCTTCATTTCAAGAGCGCCCTTGTCATTCAGGTGCGCGATCACCAGCGAGGGATTCACGATTTCAACGTCGTGATCCGTCTGGATATCGGCAGCCGTGACGACACCGGGGCCTTTCTTCGAAACCGTCAGCACGGCTTCGTCGCGTGAATGCATGCGAATAGCCAGCTGCTTCAGGTTGAGCAGGACGTCGATGACATCCTCCTGCACACCTTCCAGCGTGGTGTATTCGTGCAGCACGCCTTCGATCTCCGCTTCGACGATGGCGCAACCGGGCATCGAAGACAGCAGGATACGGCGCAGAGCATTGCCCAACGTGTGGCCGAAACCGCGCTCCAGCGGTTCGATCACGACCTTGGCGCGACGTTCATTCTTTACGTCGACATCGACCAGGCGCGGCTTGAGGAATTCAGTGACGGAACCCTGCATGGAGTCTGTAACCTCTCAGTGTTTACTTCGAGTAAAGCTCGACAACCAGATTTTCGTTGATGTCGGGCAGAAGATCGGAACGCTCCGGCACGGATTTGAACGTGCCCTTCAGCGTCTTCTCGTCTACCTCGATCCACTCAACGCGACCCATCTGCTTGGCGATCTCCATCGCGTTCTGGATGCGAAGCTGCTTCTTGGCCTTCTCGCGCACTTCGATCGCATCGCCCGCCTTCACGGAAAAGGACGGGATGTTGACCACTTCGCCATTCACTACAATGCCTTTGTGCCCAACCAGCTGGCGCGCTTCAGCGCGCGTGGCGGCAAAGCCCATGCGATAGACGACGTTATCCAGACGACGCTCCAGCAGCTGCAGCAGGTTTTCACCCGTCGAGCCCTTCAAGGCAGCGGCCTTCTTGTAATAATTGCGGAACTGCTTTTCCAGAACGCCATACATGCGGCGCAGCTTCTGCTTTTCGCGCAGCTGCAGACCGTAATCGGAAAGGCGTGCGCGACGGGTACTGCTCTGCTGGCCCGGCACCGACTGACGGCACTTGGATTCCAGCGGACGAACGCCGCTCTTCAGAAAAAGATCAGTGCCCTCACGACGGGAGAGCTTGCACTTCGGACCTAAATAACGTGCCATTTCTCTATACCCTCGTTAAACGCGACGCTTCTTGGGCGGACGGCATCCGTTATGCGGAATCGGCGTCACGTCAGCGATATTCGTAATTTTGTAACCCAGCGCATTCAAGGCGCGGACGGCGGATTCACGGCCTGGGCCGGGGCCCTTCACACGCACTTCCAGGTTCTTCAACCCGTAATCCAGAGCAGCCTGCCCGGCCTTCTCGGAAGCAACCTGCGCAGCAAACGGCGTCGACTTGCGCGAACCGCGGAAGCCTGAACCGCCCGATGTGGCCCAGGACAAGGTATTGCCCTGACGGTCGGTGATCGTGATGATCGTGTTGTTGAAAGACGCGTGGACGTGGGCAATCCCATCGACCACCGACTTCTTGACGCGCTTGCGAGGTTTTGAACCGGGTTGTGCCATTTTTCAGTTATCCAGAATTCTCGAGTTGATTCAGTTGCCGTTGATCAGCGCGTGACCGGACGACGCGGACCCTTGCGGGTACGTGCGTTGGTCCGCGTACGCTGACCGCGCATCGGCAAACCACGACGATGACGGATGCCACGGTACGTACCGAGATCCATCAGCCGTTTGATATTCATCGACACTTCGCGTCGCAGGTCGCCCTCAACAATGAACTTGGCAACTTCAGCGCGCAGTGCGTCGACCTCAGCCTCACTGAGGTCCTTTACCTTGGTTTCCGGTTTGACACTTGCAGCAGTGCAAATGTCGGCCGCACGGTTGCGACCGATACCAAAGATCGCCGTTAACGCGATCACGGTATGCTTGTGTACCGGAATATTTATGCCAGCTATACGGGCCATCTACTTCAATCTCCCTTGCACGGACCGCGCGCGGAAACGCGCCAATTTATACGATCACTCTGCAAAAATCAATCAGAAATCAGTACCTTAACGCCCAATCAGCCTTGACGCTGCTTGTGGCGGGCATCCGAGTTGCAGATGACGCGTACGACGCCATTACGACGCACGATCTTGCAGTTACGGCACATTTTCTTAACAGAAGCTCTGACTTTCATCGCTCTCGTCCCACTCTCGGGCCCGTTTCCAGGCGCTTATCGAATCTGTCCTGCGCGGCCATAACCCTTGAGGTTGGCTTTCTTCAGCAGACCTTCATATTGATGCGACATCAGGTGCGCTTGCAGCTGTGACATGAAATCCATCACGACCACCACGATGATCAGCAACGAGGTACCGCCAAAATAAAACGGTACGTTCCACCACATCACCAGGAATTCGGGCAACAGGCATACCGCAGTAATGTAAGCCGCCCCCCAGAAGGTCAGCCGCGTCAACACGCTGTCAATGTACTCGGCCGTATGCTTGCCCGGACGAATACCTGGTATGAAGGCACCCGACTTCTTCAGGTTCTCCGCAGTATCACGGCTGTTGAACACCAGCGCCGTGTAGAAAAAACAGAAGAAAATGATCAGGCTCGCATACAGGAACGTGTAAACCGGTTGGCCGGGTGACAGGCTCGCCGCAACCGTCTGCAACCAGCCTGCGTTCTCCGCCGTACCCACCCATGTGCCCAGCGTTGCGGGGAACAGGATGATGGACGACGCAAAGATCGGCGGAATCACGCCCGACATGTTCAGCTTCAACGGCAGATGACTCGTCTGACCGGCGAACATGCGGCGACCCTGCTGCCGCTTCGCATAATTCACGGTAATCCGCCGTTGACCGCGCTCGACGAATACCACGCCCCAGATCACTGCTATCGCGAGAATCGCAAGCACCAGCACTACGCCGCCTGCAAGCTCACCAGTTCGAGTCAGTTCAAAGGTGCCACCGATGGCCGCAGGCAAACCCGCGACAATACCGGCGAAAATGATCATCGAAATACCGTTGCCGATACCACGTTCGGTGATCTGTTCGCCCAGCCACATCAGGAACATCGTGCCGGTAACCAGTGTCACCGCTACGGTGAACACGAACGGGATACCCGGGTTGATCGCCACACCCTGGTTCTGCAGCGCAAATGCCGCGCCCAGTCCCTGGAATGTCGCCAGGGCCACCGTTGCATAACGCGTGTACTGCGTGATCTTGCGCCGACCGGCCTCGCCTTCCTTCTTGAGCTGCTCAAGCGTCGGAACGACGACAGTCATCAGCTGCATGATGATGGAGGCCGAAATGTACGGCATCACGTTCAATGCGAAGATGCTGAAACGCTCCAGCGCGCCGCCCGAGAACATGTTGAACATGTCCAGAATCGTGCCTGACTGCGAATCGAACAGCTGCTTCAACGCGATCGGGTCCACGCCCGGTACGGGGATGAACGCGCCGATACGGAACACGACGATTGCGCCCAGCAGGAAAAACACCCGCCGGCGCAGCTCGGTCAACCGACCGATCTCGCCAATGCCGCCCATCGCGCCTGTGCCGCCACGCGCCATCAATCTTCAACCTTGCCGCCGGCCTTTTCGATAGCCGCACGCGCACCCTTCGTGACCTTCACACCCTTGAGCGTGACGGCCTTCGTGATTTCACCCGACGCGATGACCTTCACCTGTTCGGCCTGCTGACCGACGATGTTCGCCGCTTTCAATGCCAGGATATCGATGATTTCGCCAGGCACCTTTTCCAGTTCGTGCAAACGCACTTCCTCGGAATACTTCGCGGTGCGCGAAACGAAACCGATCTTCGGCAGGCGGCGCTGCAATGGCATCTGGCCGCCTTCGAAGCCGACCTTGTGGTAGCCGCCCGCGCGCGCCTTCTGGCCCTTGTGACCCTTGCCGGAGGTCTTGCCCAAGCCGGAGCCGATGCCACGGCCGAGGCGCTTTTTCTCGGGCTTGCTGCCCTCTGCGGGCTTCAGCGTGTTCAGCTTCATTTCAGACTTCCTCAACCTGCAACATGTAGGACACTTTATTGATCATGCCGCGATTTTCCGGCGTGTCCTGCACTGTTACTGAATGACGTATACGGCGCAGACCCAGACCACGAACGCACTCGGCATGACCCGGTGTGCGGCCAAACGGGCTCTTCACCAGCGTGACTTTGACTTCTTTTGACTTTGCCTTCGCCATGACGCTTTACCCCGTGATCTCGTTCAGCGACTTGCCGCGCTTGGCAGCAATATCTTCCGGCGAGGTCGTGCTCGTCAGCGCCTGCAGCGTCGCCTGGACGACGTTGATGGGGTTGCGTGAACCGTACGACTTCGCCAGCACGTTTCTGACACCGGCGACTTCGAGCACCGAACGCATGGCACCACCGGCGATGACGCCAGTACCGTCAGAAGCAGGCTGCATGTAAACGCGCGTCGCGCCATGACGGCCGTTCATCGCGTAATACAAGGTGCCTTCATTCAACGGCACACTGCGCATGTTTCTGCGCGCTTGTTCGGTTGCCTTCTGGATGGCGACCGGCACTTCGCGTGCCTTGCCGTAGCCGTAACCGACCTTGCCGTTACCGTCACCAACAACCATCAGGGCCGTGAAGCCGAACTGACGACCACCCTTGACCACCTTGGCCACGCGGTTGACAGTAACCAGCTTCTCCATGATGCCGTCGGCACTTTGCGCGTTATCGAAACTCGCCATTTTAATTCACCCTTAAAACTGCAGGCCGCTTTCGCGGGCAGCGTCAGCCAGTGCCTTGACCCGGCCGTGATACTTGAAGCCGGAACGATCAAAGGCCACTTGTTCAATGCCGGCGGCTTTCGCTTTTTCAGCGATCGCCTTGCCAACCTGGGCAGCGGCTTCGGTGTTACCCGTGCCCTTCAAGCCCTTGCGCAGATCCTTTTCCACCGTCGAAGCGGCAGCGATCACTGTCGAGCCATCCGGCGAAATCACCTGGGCATAAATATGCCGCGGCGTGCGGAATACGCTCAGACGATGTGCGCCCAATTCCCGGATTTTGTACCGGGCGCGCGCCGCGCGGCGCATACGAGCAGATTTCTTATCCATATTCGCCACCTGTTACTTCTTCTTGGCCTCTTTGAGGACCACGCGTTCATCGGAGTAGCGCACACCCTTGCCCTTGTAAGGCTCGGGCGGACGGTAGCTGCGGATCACTGCCGCAACCTGGCCGACCTGTTGCTTGTCGGCGCCTCTGATGACGATTTCTGTCTGGCTCGGCGTCTCGATCGTGATGCCTTCCGGCACCGCGAAAACCACCGGATGCGACAGGCCGAGCGTCAGATTCAGCGCCTTGCCCTGCGCCTGCGCGCGGTAGCCGACGCCGACGAGATCCAGCTTGCGCATGAATCCTTCGGCCACACCCTGCACCATGTTCGCCACGATCGCACGCGTCGTACCCGCCAACGCAACCGCTTTCTGATCATTCATGTCGCAACTGACGCGCAGCTCGCTCTCTTCCTGCACCATCGCGATGTTGTCGCGCATCGTGAAAGAAAGCTCACCTTTGGCGCCCTTCACCTTGATTTCCTGTCCGGAAATCGTGACCTGAACACCTTTAGGGAGTTCGATCGGCCGTTTTGCTACTCGGGACATTTCGATTCCCCTCTCTTAGGAAACAACGCAGAGGACTTCGCCGCCCTGGCCATTGGCTCGGGCTGCGCGATCAGTCATGACGCCTTTGGAGGTGGAAATAATGGCCACACCGAGGCCACCCAGCACCTTGGGCAATTCGTCCTTGCCCTTGTAAACCCGCAGACCGGGACGGCTGACGCGCTGTACGCGCTCGATGACCGGCTTGCCCTGGTAGTACTTGAGCTGCACGCTCAACGTCGGCTTGCCGTCTTCGTCGGCCGTCGAGAAACTGGCGATGTAGCCTTCTTCCTTCAGGACGCGCAGTACTTCGACCTTCAACTTGGAGGCCGGAGCCTTCACTTCGGTCTTGCCTGCCAGCTGGCCGTTACGAACACGGGTCAGCAGGTCGGCAATTGGATCAGTCATACTCATGTATCGATATCCTCTTTAATAGAGTTACCAGCTGGCCTTGCGCAGGCCGGGAATATCACCACGCATGGCGGCTTCACGCAGTTTGTTACGCGCAAGACCAAACTTGCGGTAATAGCCGTGCGGACGGCCCGTGATCTTGCAACGGTTACGCTGGCGCGTCGGGCTCGCATCGCGCGGCAGCTTGGTCAGCTGCTCGACAGCGGCAGCCACTTCTTCAGAGCTGCTTTCCGGGCTCTTGATCGTGCGCTTCAGCTCGGCACGCTTGGCGGCGTATTTCTTTACCAACTCCGTGCGCTTGAGATCGCGGTGGATCATCGACGTCTTTGCCATGTCTAAAACCTCAGTTTCTGAACGGGAAGCTGAACGCTGCCAACAGCGCCTTTGCTTCTTCGTCGGTCTTCGCATTCGTGGTGATGGTGATATCCATGCCACGCAGCTGATCAATCTTGTCGTAATCGATTTCCGGGAAAATGATCTGCTCGCGCACACCCATCGAGTAGTTGCCGCGACCGTCAAACGATTTGCCATTCACGCCGCGGAAATCGCGGACACGCGGCAGCGCGACGCTGACCAGGCGATCCAGGAATTCGTACATGCGCTGGCGGCGCAAGGTGACCTTGCAGCCAATCGGCCAGCCTTCACGAATCTTGAAACCCGCGATGGACTTGCGTGCGTGCGTCACGATGGGCTTCTGACCCACGATCTTCGTCATGTCGCCAACGGCATGCTCGATGATCTTCTTGTCACCCACAGCCTCGCCGAGACCCATGTTCAGGGTGATCTTCGTGATACGCGGCACTTCCATCACGTTCTTGTAACCAAACTTCTCCATGAGCTGCTTGGTCACGTTCTCTCTGTAAAATTGCTGCAGTCTGGCCATTGCCGTATCCCGTCTTAAATGTCGACCACTTCGTTCGTGGACTTGAAGTAGCGAACCGTCTTGCCCTTTTCCTCGCGAATGCCGACCCGGTCGCCCTTCTTGGCTTTCGGATTCCACAACATCACGTTCGAGATGTGGACTGGCATTTCCTTTTCGATAATGCCGCCCTGCACACCCGCATTCGGATTCGGCTTCGTGTGCTTTTTTGCCATATTGATGTTTTCAACAAGAATCCGGTCCTCATCTTCGAGAACACGAATTACATTGCCGCGCCGACCCTTGTCCTTGCCGGCCATCACGATGACTTCGTCACCCTTCTTGATTCTGCGCATAGCTGCAAACTCCAATCAGAGCACTTCGGGTGCCAGCGAGATGATCCGCATGAATTTCTCATTGCGGAGCTCGCGGGTCACAGGCCCGAAAATGCGCGTACCAATCGGCTCCAGCTTGTTGTTCAGGAGCACCGCTGCGTTCGTGTCAAAGCGGATCACGGACCCGTCAGGACGGCGAACACCCTTGCGGGTTCGAACGACGACGGCGTTATACACCTCGCCCTTCTTCACCTTGCCGCGCGGGATGGCATCCTTGATGCTCACCTTGATGACGTCGCCAATGTTGGCGTAACGACGATGCGAACCGCCGAGCACCTTGAAGCACATCACTTTGCGGGCGCCACTGTTGTCGGCCGCATCGAGGATTGTCTGCATCTGGATCATGGCTTCACTTCCGCTCTATTCGTTAATTACGCGCCGCTTACTCGGCGGCACGCTCGACGACTTCCACGAGCGACCAGGCTTTCTTCTTGGAAAGCGGTCGGGTTTCGCGGATCGTCACCACGTCACCCTCGCGGGCCTCGTTGTTCTCATCGTGCGCCATCAGCTTCGTGCTGCGGCGGACGAACTTGCCGTACATCGGATGCTTGACGTAGCGCTCGATGACCACCGAGATGGACTTGTCCATCTTGTTGCTCGACACGCGCCCTGTCAGCGTACGGACGACTGTGTTTTCTTCGCTCATGACGCGTCACCCGCCTTGATCTTCTCGTTCAGCACGGTCTTCAACCGCGCAATCGTCTTGCGAACCTTCTGCACTTCAGAGTGGCGCGTCAGCTGACCCGTCGCCTTCTGCATGCGAAGATTGAACTGCTCCTTACGCAGGTTCAGCAGTTCGTCCTGCAATTCTTTCGTCGACTTGCTTCTCAATTCTTGCGCGTTCATCACATCACCTGTCGCGATACGAAGGCCGTCTTCAACGGCAGCTTGGCAGCCGCCAGCTTGAAGGCTTCCCGTGCGATGTCTTCGGTCACGCCTTCCATTTCATAGAGAACGAAACCTGGTTGAATCTTGGCTGCCCAGTACTCCACGCCACCTTTGCCCTTGCCCATACGGACTTCGAGCGGCTTCTTGGTGACCGGAACGTCCGGGAAAACGCGGATCCAGATCTTGCCGCCACGTTTCACGTGACGAGTCATGGCACGGCGCGCCGCTTCAATCTGGCGTGCAGTGATATGACCGCGCTCAACAGCCTTCAGACCGAACTCGCCGAAATCGACGGAGTTGCCGGCCTGCGCCAGTCCACGGTTCTTGCCCTTGAACTGCTTACGGAATTTTGTGCGCTTGGGTTGCAGCATGGCAGCAGCTCCTTACTTCCCCGCCTTCTCGGCGTTCTTGGACTTGTCCTGACCGATATCGTTCGGATCCAGCACTTCGCCCTTGAAAATCCAGACCTTCACGCCGATTACGCCGTAGGTCGTGCTCGCTTCGGCAAAGCCGTAGTCGATGTCGGCACGCAGTGTGTGCAAGGGCACGCGGCCTTCGCGGTACCATTCCGAACGCGCAATTTCAGCACCATTCAGACGACCGCCGGCACGCACCTTGATGCCGAGCGCACCCAGACGCATGGTGTTCTGCACAGCACGCTTCATCGCGCGACGGAACATGATGCGACGCTCCAGCTGCTGCGCAATCGATTCGGCAACCAGCTGTGCATCGAGCTCCGGCTTGCGGATTTCCGCAATGTTCACGTGCACCGGCATGCCCATCATCCTGGTCAGTTCGGCGCGGAGCTTATCGATGTCTTCGCCCTTCTTGCCGATGACAATGCCCGGACGAGCTGTATGAACCGTGATGCGTGCGCTCTTGGCAGGACGCTCGATCGCAATACGGCTGACCGATGCGGCCTTGAGCTTCTCTTTCAAGTGCTCACGGACCTTGATGTCCTGAAGCAAATTCTCAGAGAAAGTCTTCGAGCCGGCGTACCACGTCGACGTCCAGTCCTTCGAAATTCCGAGGCGTATGCCTGTCGGATGTACTTTCTGACCCATCAGTTCTCTCCGTCGCCTTACTCGTCCGCAACCTGGACGGTGATGTGGCTGGTCGGCTTGAGGATCCGGTTACCGCGACCCTTGGCTCGTGCCATCCAGCGCTTCAGGGTCGGACCCTGATCGACCATCACTGCGGATACGCGCAGCTCATCAATATCTGCACCATTGTTGTGTTCGGCATTGGCAATGGCGGAATCCAGCACCTTCTTGATCAGGTGCGCAGACTTCTTCGGGCTGAACTGCAGCAACTGCAGCGCTTCAGCAACCGATTTGCCGCGGATCTGATCCGCCACCAACCGCGCCTTCTGCGTCGAAACGCGTACAAATCTCAATTTCGCATTGACCTGCATGACGCGCTCCTTACCTGGACTTCTTGTCGGCCGCGTGGCCCTTGAACGTCCGGGTCACGGCAAATTCGCCGAGCTTGTGACCAACCATGTTTTCACTTACCAGCACTGGCATGTGCTGGCGGCCGTTATGCACGGCGATTGTCAGACCCACCATTTCCGGCAGAATCATGGAGCGGCGCGACCATGTCTTGATCGGCTTGCGGCTGTTCTGAGCCGCCGCTTCCTGCACCTTCTTCGCGAGGTGCGGGTCGACAAAAGGACCTTTATGTACTGAACGGGGCACTGTGTCCTACCTCCACTTAACTCTTACTTCGCCTTCCGGCGACGTACGATCATGCTGTCGGTCCGCTTGTTGCTGCGGGTCTTGTAGCCCTTCGTGGGCACGCCCCACGGCGTCACCGGATGCTTGCCCATGTTGCGGCCTTCGCCACCACCATGCGGATGGTCAACCGGGTTCATCGCCGTACCACGCACCGTCGGGCGGACGCCGCGCCAGCGCTTTGCACCGGCCTTGCCCAACTGGCGCAGGCTGTGCTCGCTGTTGCCGACTTCACCGATGGTCGCGCGACATTCGACGTGCACACGGCGCATTTCGCCGGAACGCAGACGAACTGTTGCGTAAGCACCTTCACGTGCGACCAGCTGCACATTGGCACCCGCCGAGCGTGCGAGCTGCGCACCCTTGCCGGCCTTCAATTCAATGCAATGAATCGTCGTACCGACCGGAATATTCCTGATGGGCATCGCATTGCCGGACTTGATCGGCGCCTGCGCGCCCGACATCACCGGCGCTCCCACCTCGACGCCCTTCGGCGCGATGATGTAACGGCGCTCGCCATCGGCGTACTTGATCAGCGCAAGATGCGCAGAGCGGTTCGGATCGTATTCCAGGCGCTCGACAACACCTGGAACGCCATCCTTGTTCCGCTTGAAATCAACCACGCGGTAACGCTGTTTGTGACCGCCACCAACATGGCGGGTCGTGATACGACCGACATTGTTGCGACCGCCCGTGCGGTTTTTCTTTTCGACCAGTCCGGCAAAGGGCTGGCCCTTGTGCAAATCCGGATTCGTCACTTTTACAACGTGACGGCGTCCAGCGGATGTCGGTTTCGTTTTCTGAATCGGCATTGTTCTGCGCCTTCCTACGTTCCGGCCGGGGCTTATTCGCCGCCCGCGGCGAAATCGAATTCTTCGATCTTCTGGCCCGGCGCGAGTTGCACGTAGGCCTTCTTCCAGTCCTGACGACGACCAACGTTGCCGCCAAAGCGTTTCAGCTTGCCGCGAACATTCGCAGTCGTCACATTGTCCACTTTCACTTCGAACAACTGCTCGACAGCGCGGCGCACTTCCATCTTGGTCGCATCACGCAGAACCTTGAACACGACCTGATTGGCTTCACCCAGCAGGTTCGTGGACTTCTCCGAAATGTGCGGACCGATGAGCACGGCCATCAGACGTTCCTGACTCATGACAACCACTCCTCAACCTGCTTCACTGCCGGCACCGTCATGAGAACCTTCTCGTAACGAACAAGGCTGACCGGATCCAGCGCATGCACATCACGGACATCGACATTGATCAGGTTACGCGCGGCGAGATAAAGGTTCTCGTCGATCTCGTCCCGAATGATCAGGACGTTACCGAGCTTCATTTCCTTCAATTTGCCGACCAGCTCCTTGGTCTTCGGTGCGCTTAGCGAGAAATCTTCGACCACCACCAGACGATCCTGACGGACCAGCTCGGAAAGTATCGACTGCATCGCACCGCGATACATCTTGCGATTGACCTTCTGGCTGTGATCGCGCGGAACCGCCGCGAAAGTCTTGCCGCCGCCGCGCCACAGCGGGCTGCGGATCGATCCGGCGCGCGCACGACCGGTACCTTTCTGCTTCCACGGCTTGATACCACCGCCGGAAACGTGGGTACGCGTCTTCTGCGCCTTCGTGCCGGCGCGCGCGGCGGCCATGACAGCCGTCACGACCTGGTGCACCAGCGACTCGTTGAAATCCTTGCCGAAAGCGACCTCGGAAACCTTGACCGATGCCGCGCCGGAAGCGTTAAGTACCTGAAGTTCCATCACTACTCCTTAGGCACGGGCCTTGACTGCAGGGCGCACAACAACACTGCCGCCCTTGGCGCCAGGAACGGCACCTTTGATCAGCAGCAGATTGCGCTCCGCATCGACGCGAACCACTTCGAGGTTCTGCGCAGTGCGCTGCACGTTGCCCATGTGACCGGACATCTTCTTGCCTTTGAACACTCGACCCGGGGACTGGTTCTGACCGATGGAACCCGGCGCGCGATGCGACAGCGAGTTACCGTGGGTCGCATCCTGGGTGGCAAAGTGGTGACGTTTGATTGCGCCCGCATAACCTTTACCGATGGTTACGCCAGTGACATCAACCGTCTGGCCTGCCTCGAAAATATCCACCTTGATTTCGGCGCCGAGCGCAATGTCCGCACCTTCACCGTCGTTCAAACGGAATTCCCACAGACCGCGACCTGCTTCAACCCCTGCTTTCGCAAAGTGACCGGCCTGAGCCTTGGTCACACGGGTCGCGCGGCGCTTGCCGGTAGTTACCTGTAGAGCGCGATAGCCATCGCTGTCCGCCGACTTGAGCTGACTGACCCGGTTGGGTTCCACCTCAATAACGGTGACAGGAATGGATGCGCCTTCCGCGGAAAAAATACGCGTCATGCCGCGTTTGCGGCCAATTACGCCGATCGTCATCTCTTGTACCTCGTTGCACCATGTCGACTTCAATTGGCCGACACTGCCTGACTGAGCATTCAAGCTCACAGTCCGGCGCGGGTTTCTGGCCACGCGGCGGACCGCAAAGAGCCCGGAATTATAGCGATATTCTCAGGCCTTGCAATACCCAGCTCGAAAGAAAAGCGGAAACCTTCCGGTCTCCGCTTCGATTATTCCCTGCTGCGTAGCAGCAGATACTTCAGTTCTTCACACACCGTCGGTTTTCGCGACGGCCTCTTCTGACGAGCGGATTTTCGTTCCTGACAAGGCGGAAGTCCGCGAGGCGAAGGAGCGTACTGGTCGTACGTGACGCCCGCCGAGCGGGCTTCCAACGCAGTCAGGAGCGAAAGGACACCGTCAGAAGCAATTACTGGAGCTTGATCTGGACATCTACGCCTGCGGCGAGATCCAGCTTCATCAAAGCATCAACGGTCTTGTCTGTCGGATTCACGATATCCATCAAACGCTTGTGCGTGCGGATTTCGTACTGATCACGCGCATCCTTGTTGACGTGCGGCGAAATCAGGATCGTGAAACGCTCCTGCTTGGTCGGCAGCGGGATCGGGCCCTTGACCTGCGCACCGGTGCGCTTCGCGGTTTCCACGATTTCCTTGGCCGAACGGTCGATCAGACGATGATCGAACGCTTTCAGCCGGATGCGGATATTCTGGTTAGCCATTTCGTTTACCTGTTCAATTAAAAAGGGACGGCGCGGCGCGCCGTCCCCTCAATCAGATCACTCGATGATCTTTGCCACGACGCCGGCGCCGACGGTGCGGCCGCCTTCGCGGATGGCGAATCGCAGACCGTCTTCCATCGCGATCGGGTTGATCAGGGTAACCACCATCTTCACGTTGTCACCCGGCATCACCATCTCGACGCCTTCCGGCAGCTCGCACGCACCCGTCACGTCCGTGGTGCGGAAGTAGAACTGCGGGCGGTAACCCTTGAAGAACGGGGTATGACGGCCGCCTTCTTCCTTCGTCAGCACGTACACTTCCGCTTCGAACTTGGTGTGCGGCTTGATGGAACCCGGCTTGCACAGCACCTGGCCGCGCTCGACGTCATCACGCTTCGTGCCACGCAGCAGCACGCCCACGTTGTCGCCGGCCTGACCCTGATCGAGCAGCTTGCGGAACATCTCGACGCCGGTGCAGATGGTCTTCGTCGTCGGGTTGATGCCGACGATTTCGATTTCATCACCCACCTTGACGATGCCGCGCTCGATACGCCCGGTCACCACGGTGCCGCGGCCCGAGATCGAGAACACGTCTTCGACCGGCATCAGGAACGCGCCGTCGATGGCACGCTCCGGCTCCGGGATATAGGTGTCCAGCGCATCGATCAGCTTGTCGATCGCCTGCGAGCCGATCTCCGATTCATCACCTTCCAGCGCCTTCAGCGCCGAACCGACGATGATCGGGGTGTCGTCGCCCGGGAAGTCGTACATCGACAGCAGGTCGCGCACTTCCATTTCAACCAGTTCGAGCAGCTCGGCGTCGTCCACCATGTCCGCCTTGTTCAGGAAGACAACGATGTACGGCACACCCACCTGGCGCGCCAGCAGGATGTGCTCACGCGTCTGCGGCATCGGGCCGTCAGCGGCCGAGCACACCAGGATCGCGCCGTCCATCTGCGCCGCACCCGTGATCATGTTCTTCACGTAATCGGCATGGCCCGGGCAGTCCACGTGCGCGTAGTGACGATTGGCAGATTCGTATTCAACATGCGCGGTCGCAATCGTGATGCCGCGCGCACGCTCTTCCGGGGCATTGTCGATCTGGTCGTAGGCGCGAACCTCTCCACCAAACTTCTTGCCCTGAACCACCGTCAGCGCCGCCGTCAACGTCGTCTTGCCATGGTCTACGTGACCAATCGTGCCAACGTTTACATGCGGCTTCGTACGCTCAAATTTACCCTTGGCCACGATAAAACCCTCTAGTCAGTTTCAGTCGTAATGATTTAAGAAGCTTTCTTGATAACGGCCTCGGCCACCGAGTTCGGCGCCTCGGAATACTTCGCGAATTCCATGGTGTACGTCGCCCGGCCCTGCGACATCGAACGGAGCTGCGTCGCGTAACCGAACATTTCGGCCAACGGCACTTCCGCCTTGATGATCTTGGTACCGCCGATGGCATCTTCCATGCCCTGCACCATGCCGCGACGACGGTTCAGATCGCCCATCACGTCACCCATGTAGTCTTCAGGCGTTTCGACTTCGACCTTCATCATCGGCTCGAGAAGAACCGGATTGGCCTTCGAGACGCCTTCCTTGAAGCCCATTGAACCGGCGATCTTGAACGCCATTTCGTTCGAGTCGACATCATGGTAGGAACCGTCGAACAACGTGACCTTGACATCCACGACCGGGTAACCGGCCATGACGCCATTCTGCAAGGCTTCCTGGATGCCCTTGTCGACCGCCGGAATGTACTCGCGCGGCACGACACCACCAACGATACCGTTGACGAATTCGTAACCCTTGCCGGACTCCTGCGGCTCGATCTTGAGCCATACGTGACCGTACTGACCGCGACCGCCGGACTGGCGCACGAACTTGCCTTCCTGCTCGACGCTCTTGCGGATGGTTTCGCGGTAAGCAACGCGCGGCGCACCGACATTCGCTTCGACCTTGAACTCGCGCTTCATGCGATCAACCAGGATTTCCAGATGCAACTCGCCCATGCCGGCAATGATGGTCTGACCGGATTCTTCGTCCGTGTGCACGCGGAACGACGGATCTTCCTGCGCCAGGCGATTGAGCGCGATGCCCATCTTTTCCTGATCGGATTTGGTCTTCGGTTCGACTGCGACAGAAATCACCGGCTCCGGAAACTCCATGCGCTCCAGGATGATGACCTTGTCCGGGTCGCACAGCGTGTCACCGGTGGTGACATCCTTCAGACCGACCGCCGCAGCGATATCGCCAGCACGGACTTCCTTGATTTCTTCACGCGAATTCGCATGCATCTGCAGGATGCGGCCAACGCGCTCCTTCCTGCCCTTCACCGGATTGAACACAGTGTCGCCCGAATTCAGCACGCCGGAGTAGACGCGGAAGAATGTCAGCGAACCGACAAACGGATCCGTCATGATCTTGAACGCCAGCGCGGAGAACGGTTCATTGTCCGTCGAATGCCGCTCGGCCGGCGTGTGATCCTTGTCGTCCAGCGTGCCACGGATAGCAGGAACATCAATCGGTGCCGGCATGTAATGAATGACAGCGTCGAGCATCGCTTGGACGCCCTTGTTCTTGAAGGCGGAACCGCACAGCATCGGAACGATCTCGTTCGCAATCGTGCGCATACGCAGACCCTTGCGAATCTCGTCCACCGAAAGCTCGCCACCTTCAAGATACTTGTTCATGAACTCTTCGTTGGCTTCGGCCGCAGCCTCCACCATCATTTCACGATACTCGGCCGCCTTGCCGGCGAGCTCAGCAGGAACATCCCTCTCTTCGAAGGTCATGCCCATGTCGGCTTCATTCCAGTAGATCGCCTTCATCTTGACGAGGTCGACGATACCCTTGAAATCCTCTTCAGCGCCGATCGGAATCGCGATGGGAATCGGGTTGGCGCCAAGGCGCTCCTTGATCTGGTTATAGACGCGGAAGAAATCCGCGCCGGCACGGTCCATCTTGTTCACGAAGGCCATGCGCGGAACCTTGTACTTGTTCGCCTGACGCCACACGGTTTCGGACTGCGGCTGCACGCCACCGACAGCACAGAACACGGCGCACGCACCGTCAAGAACGCGCAGCGAACGCTCGACCTCGATGGTGAAGTCCACGTGTCCCGGCGTATCGATGATATTGATACGGTGCTGCTCGAACTGCTGCTCCATGCCGGCCCAGAAACAGGTGGTCGCGGCGGACGTGATCGTGATGCCACGTTCCTGCTCCTGCTCCATCCAGTCCATGGTGGCAGCACCGTCATGCACTTCACCGATCTTGTGCGAAACACCGGTGTAAAAAAGGACGCGCTCGGTCGTCGTGGTCTTACCGGCATCGATGTGGGCCATGATGCCGATATTGCGATAGCGGTCGAGTGGGTGCTTGCGTGCCACAGTATTAACCTCAAAAAATCTTTATGTATTTACCAGCGAGCGATCATTACCAGCGGTAATGCGAGAACGCCTTGTTCGCTTCCGCCATGCGATGCACGTCTTCGCGCTTCTTCACTGCGGTGCCGCGGTTATCCGAAGCCTCCAGCAATTCACCGGCGAGACGGCCAGCCATGCTCTTCTCTGGACGCTTGCGCGCAGCGTCAATGGTCCAGCGCATGGCAAGCGCCGTCTGGCGAACCGGACGAACCTCGACCGGCACCTGATAGGTTGCACCACCAACGCGGCGTGATTTCACCTCAACCATGGGACGGACGTTGTCCAGGCCCTTCTTGAGGATTTCCAACGCGTCTTCGCCCTTCTTCTTGCCGGCGATGTTTTCCAGCGCGCCGTACACGATGCGCTCGGCGACGGACTTCTTGCCGTCTTCCATGATCATGTTCATGAACTTGGCAAGGAGCTCCGATCCGAACTTCGGATCAGGCAGGATTTCGCGCTTTTCAGCTCGGTTTCTTCTCGACATTTCGCTTACCTGTCAGATATCAGGACTTGGGCCGCTTGGCGCCGTACTTGGAACGGCCCTGGCGACGCTCATTCACGCCAGCGCAATCAAGCGAGCCGCGAACCGTGTGGTAACGCACACCCGGCAGATCCTTCACACGGCCGCCGCGAATCAACACGACGCTATGCTCCTGCAGGTTGTGACCTTCGCCGCCGATGTACGACGACACTTCGAAACCGTTGGTCAGGCGCACGCGGCAGACCTTGCGGAGTGCCGAATTCGGCTTCTTCGGGGTTGTCGTGTAGACGCGCGTACATACGCCGCGCTTCTGCGGCGAGCCCTGCAACGCCGGCACGGTGCTCTTTTCGACCTTGCTCTTGCGTGGCTTGCGAACAAGCTGGTTGGTTGTGGCCATCTAAACGCTCTCTGTTACGTTCAAAAATTCGATGATTACGGCCGTTTCTCGGCCCCGCCGCACTATCTCGACAGGCCCAAAAGAAACGACAGGCCGGTTATAGGCCGGCCTGTCCGTAGAGCCGCACGATTCTAGAGACGACCCCCCACCCTGTCAAGCTGGTGGGAGGCTATCTCAAGCGGCATCAGCCCTCGTTCGAGGTCGATTCCGCCGGTGTTTCCGAGCCATCCGAACCGGATTCCGGCATTTCGGCCGCCGGCGCATTGCCGAAGGTCGGAATGGCGGTTTCTTCTTCGCGGCGACGGCGACGTTCCTGGTGGTACGCAAACCCGGTACCTGCCGGGATCAGTCGACCGACGATGACGTTTTCCTTCAAGCCGCGCAGGTCATCTCGCAGGCCACGTACCGACGCCTCGGTGAGGACGCGGGTCGTCTCCTGGAAGGAAGCTGCCGAAATAAAGGATTCCGTTGCCAGCGAGGCCTTCGTGATGCCCAGCAGAACCGGATCGTAAATCGCCGGCGTCTTGTCTTCCTTGCGCAGGCGTTCGGTTTCTTCCAGGGCGCGTGCCGTATCGATCTGCTCGCCCTTGAGGAACTTCGACTCGCCCGTCTCGGCGACCTCGACCTTGCGCAGCATCTGGCGAATGATCACCTCGATGTGCTTGTCGTTGATCTTCACGCCCTGCAAGCGATAAACGTCCTGGATTTCCTTGACGAGGTAATCGGCGAGGTCGCGCACGCCCAGCAGGCGCAGGATGTCATGCGGGTTCGGCTCGCCGTCCGCAATGGTTTCACCCTTTTCGACGTGCTCACCTTCGAACACCGTCATCTGGCGCCACTTCGGAATCAGCGTTTCGTACTGTTCGCTGCTTTCATCCGTAATGATGACGCGCTGCTTGCCCTTGGTGTCCTTGCCGAACGAGATCGTGCCGGTACGCTCTGCGAGAATCGCCGGCTCTTTCGGCTTGCGCGCCTCGAACAGGTCAGCAACGCGCGGCAGACCGCCGGTGATGTCGCGGGTCTTGGAAGACTCCTGCGGAATACGGGCAAGTACGTCACCCACGCCGACCTGCGCGCCGTCTTCGACGGACACGATGGCACCGCCCGGCAGCGCGTAATGCGCCGGAATTTCGGTGCCCGCGATCTTCACTTCCTTGCCCTTGGCATCGATCAGCTTGATCGCCGGGCGCAGATCCTTGCCCTGCGTACCACGCTGCTTGGGATCGGTGACGACGATCGAGGACAGGCCGGTAATCTCGTCCGTCTGTCGACTCACAGTCACGCCGTCGATGAAGTCTTCGAACACCAGCTTGCCGGCCACTTCCGTGACAATCGGGTGAGTATGCGGATCCCAGTCGGACACGACCTGGCCCGGCTCGACCTGATCGCCTTCCTTGACGTTGATGGTTGCGCCGTACGGAATCTTGTAACGCTCGCGTTCGCGGCCGAACTCATCCATGACGCCGATTTCACCGGAGCGCGATACCGCGACCAAATGACCGCGATCGTGCAGCACAGTCTTGATGTTGTGCAGCTTGATGACGCCCTTCGACTTGATTTCGACATTCGTAACGGAAGCGGCACGCGATGCGGCGCCACCGATATGGAACGTACGCATCGTCAGCTGCGTGCCTGGCTCACCGATGGACTGGGCGGCAATGACGCCGACCGCTTCGCCGATGTTGACACGATGGCCGCGGCCGAGGTCACGTCCGTAACACATTGCGCAGACGCCGTAGCGGTTTTCGCAGGTGATGGGCGAACGCACATAAACCTGATCGATGCTGTTCGCTTCCAGCAACTCGACATATGCTTCGTCCAGCATTTCGCCGATTTCGAGCAACACATCGTCGCTGCCTGGCTTGTAGACAGGCTCGGCCAGCACGCGACCCAGCACGCGCTCGCGCAACGGCTCGACCACGTCACCACCTTCAACCAGCGGTTTCATGCTCAAACCCTTGTCGGTACCGCAATCCACGTCGGTGACCACGAGATCCTGTGCCACGTCGACGAGACGGCGCGTCAAATAACCCGAGTTCGCCGTCTTCAATGCCGTATCTGCAAGACCCTTACGTGCACCGTGAGTCGAGATGAAGTACTGCAGAACGTTCAGGCCTTCACGGAAGTTCGCGGTGATCGGCGTTTCGATGATGGAGCCGTCCGGCTTCGCCATCAGGCCACGCATACCGGCCAGCTGGCGAATCTGTGCAGCAGAACCTCGCGCTCCGGAGTCGGCCATCATGTAAATGGAGTTGAACGAGCTCTGCCGGATCGTCTTGCCTTCGGCATCGACCACGTCTTCACCACCGAGCTTTTCCATCATCGCTTTCGCGACCTGCTCATTGGTGCGTGACCAGATATCGACGACCTTGTTGTAACGCTCGCCGTTGGTGACGAGACCCGAGGCGTACTGATCCTCGATCTCCTTCACTTCGGCTTCCGCCACACCCAGGATACGTCCCTTTTCTTCCGGGATAACCATGTCGTTCACACCGACGGAAACACCTGAACGCGTTGCAAACGAGAAGCCCATGTACATGAGCTGATCGGCGAACACGACCGTTTCCTTCAGACCGACGCGGCGGTAGCACGCGTTGATCAGTGCGGAAATGGACTTCTTGTTCAGGTCGCGATTGATCAGCTCGAACGGCAGGCCCTTCGGAAGAATATCGACCAGCAACGCGCGGCCTACGGTCGTTTCGACCAGGCGGTAGCGTTCGTCGAAGCTGCCGTCTTCCTGGATCACGGCGTCGGCAATGCGCACCTTGATCTTCGTCTGGATTTCGACATGACGCGTTTCGTAGGCACGGTGCACTTCGGCAACGTCGGAGAAGACCGAGCCTTCGCCCCTGGCATTCACGCGCTCGCGCGTCATCCAGTACAAACCGAGCACCACGTCCTGCGAAGGAACGATGATCGGTTCGCCGTTCGCCGGCGAAAGGATGTTGTTCGACGCCATCATCAATGCGCGCGCTTCCAGCTGTGCTTCCAGCGACAGCGGAACGTGCACAGCCATCTGGTCACCGTCGAAGTCCGCGTTGAACGCGGTGCAGACCAGCGGATGCAGCTGGATGGCCTTGCCTTCGATCAATACTGGCTCGAATGCCTGGATACCGAGACGATGCAAGGTCGGAGCACGGTTCAGCATGACCGGATGTTCGCGAATCACGTCTTCCAGGATATCCCAGACTTCCGCCTCTTCACGTTCGACCAGTTTCTTCGCGGCCTTGATCGTGGTCGCGATGCCGAGGCGAATCAGCTTGGAGAAAATGAACGGCTTGAACAGCTCAAGCGCCATCTTCTTCGGCAGACCGCACTGGTGCAGCTTCAGTTTCGGACCCACGACAATTACCGAGCGACCGGAGTAGTCGACGCGCTTGCCGAGCAGGTTCTGGCGGAAACGGCCCTGCTTGCCCTTGATCATGTCGGCGAGCGATTTCAGCGGACGCTTGTTCGTGCCGGTAATGGCACGGCCACGACGGCCGTTGTCGAGCAGTGCATCGACGGATTCCTGCAGCATGCGCTTTTCGTTGCGCACGATGATGTCCGGCGCATTCAGCTCCAGCAGGCGCTTGAGGCGATTGTTGCGATTGATCACGCGACGATACAGATCGTTCAGATCCGATGTCGCGAAACGACCGCCATCCAGCGGCACCAGCGGGCGCAGATCCGGTGGCAGCACCGGCAGCACGACCATGATCATCCATTCCGGCTTGTTGCCGGAATCGAGGAACGATTCCATCAGCTTGAGGCGCTTCGAAAGGCGCTTGATCTTGGTCTCGGAATTGGTCGCGCCGATTTCCTCGCGGAGTTTGGCGGCTTCCTTGTGCAGATCCAGCGTGCGCAGCATTTCGAAAACGGCTTCAGCGCCCATGCGGGCGTCGAAATCATCGCCGTGCTCTTCGATCGCTTCGAGGTAGGTTTCATCCGACAGCAACTGACCGCGCTCCAGCGGCGTCATGCCCGGATCGACCACCACGAACGCTTCGAAGTACAGCACGCGTTCGATTTCACGCAGCGTCATGTCCAGCATGAGACCAATGCGCGATGGCAAGGATTTCAGGAACCAGATATGCGCAACCGGCGACGCCAGCTCGATGTGGCCCATGCGCTCACGACGAACCTTTGCAAGCGTGACTTCCACGCCGCACTTCTCGCAGACGACGCCGCGATGCTTCAGGCGCTTGTACTTGCCGCAAAGGCACTCGTAGTCCTTTACCGGCCCGAAGATCTTCGCGCAGAACAGACCGTCACGCTCCGGCTTGAACGTACGGTAGTTGATCGTTTCCGGCTTCTTCACTTCACCGAAGGACCACGACCGGATCATGTCCGGCGACGCAAGGCCGATGCGAATCGCATCGAACTCTTCCGTCTCGAACTGCTGCTTAAGATGTCTCAACAAATCTTTCATGCTGTCTCCCGCCTTTGTGCGAGGCTCAGGTCCACATTATTCAATCGCGAATTCGCAATGACGGCCGTCGGAATCGGCAATTTTGTTTCGCCAGCTAGGCGGAAAGCGGCGAGCGAGCGCAGCGTACGTGGTTGTACGTGAGCATCGTGAACCGTCTTTCCAACAACGCTGGCGGACAAAAGGGCCATTCCGATCAATCCTGCTCAAGCTCGATGTTGATACCGAGCGACCGTATTTCCTTGACGAGCACATTGAAGGATTCCGGCATGCCGGCTTCCATCTTGTGATTGCCGTCCACGATGTTCTTGTACATCTTGGTGCGGCCGTTCACGTCGTCGGATTTCACGGTCAGCATTTCCTGCAAGGTGTAGGAAGCGCCGTACGCTTCGAGTGCCCACACTTCCATCTCACCGAAGCGCTGGCCGCCGAACTGCGCCTTGCCGCCCAGCGGCTGCTGGGTGACGAGCGAGTACGGACCCGTCGAGCGTGCATGCATCTTGTCGTCGACCAGATGGTTCAGCTTGAGCATGTACATGTAACCCACGGTTACTTCTCGCTCGAATGCCTCACCCGTACGGCCGTCGAACAGCGTGGTCTGACCGGATTCCGGCAGGCCGGCAAGCTGCAGCATGTGCTTGATCTCGGTCTCGTGCGCGCCGTCGAATACCGGCGTCGCCATCGGCACACCGGCACGCAGGTTCTCGCCGAGCGCAATCACTTCGCCGTCGGTCAAGGACTTGATGTCCTCGGTCTTGCCCGATGTGTTGTAGATCTGCTCCAGGAACTTGCGGATATCCGCAGCCTTCTGTTGCGCGTCGAGCATTTCACCAATGCGGATACCGAGACCTTTCGCCGCCCAACCCAGATGGGTTTCGAGAATCTGGCCGATATTCATGCGTGATGGCACGCCCAACGGATTCAGCACGATATCGACCGGCGTACCGGTCTCGTCGTACGGCATGTCTTCCACCGGAACGATGGTCGAGATGACACCCTTGTTACCGTGGCGTCCAGCCATCTTGTCGCCCGGCTGGATGCGACGGCGAACGGCGAGGTACACCTTCACCATCTTCAATACGCCAGGCGCCAGGTCATCGCCCGCGGTGATCTTGCGCTTCTTCTCTTCGAAGCGCTTCTCGAACGCGGTGCGCTGCTCTTTCAACTGCTCGGCGATCTTCTCCAGCTGTTCGTTGGCAGCATCGTCCTTGAGACGGATCTCGAACCACTTCTCGCGCGCCACTTCACCCAGGTATTCCTTGGTGATCTTCGTGCCGCTCTTCAGCCTGTTCGGACCGCCTTCAGCCACCTTGCCGTCGAGCATCTGTTCGACGCGGTAGTAGACGTCGTCTTCGAGAATGCGGCGCTGGTCGTTAAGGTCCTTGCGAACCTTGTCCAGCTCGGCCTGCTCGATGGACAGGGCACGCGAATCCTTCTCGATGCCGTCGCGCGTGAACACGCGAACGTCGATGACGGTGCCGTCCATGCCCGGCGGCACGCGCAGGGAGGTGTCCTTCACGTCGGACGCCTTCTCGCCGAAGATGGCTCTCAACAGTTTCTCTTCCGGCGTCAGCTGCGTCTCACCCTTCGGCGTGACCTTGCCGACGAGAATGTCGCCCGCGTTCACTTCCGCACCGATGTACGCCACGCCGGCTTCATCAAGCTTGGAAAGCGCCGCTTCACCGACGTTCGGAATATCCGCCGTGATTTCTTCCGGACCCAGCTTGGTGTCACGGGCAACCGCTGTCAGCTCCTCGATATGAATCGTGGTGAAGCGGTCTTCCTGGACAACACGCTCGGAAATGAGGATGGAATCCTCGAAGTTGTAACCGTTCCACGGCATGAACGCGACCAGCAGGTTCTGACCCAGCGCCAGCTCACCGATGTCGGTGGACGGGCCATCGGCCAGCACGTCGCCGCGCGCGATCACGTCACCCTGCTTCACCAGCGGACGCTGATTGATGCAGGTGTTCTGGTTGGAACGCGTGTACTTCGTCAGGTTGTAGATGTCCACGCCCGGCTCGCCCGGCACGGTTTCATCGTCGTTCACGCGTACAACAATACGGCCCGCATCAACGATGTCGACCGAACCACCGCGTTTCGCGACCACGACCACACCCGAATCTTTCGCCACAGTGCGTTCGATACCGGTACCCACCAGTGGCTTCTCGGCACGCAGCGTTGGCACGGCCTGGCGCTGCATGTTCGAACCCATCAATGCGCGGTTCGCGTCATCATGCTCGAGGAACGGAATCAGCGCCGCTGCAACCGAAACGATCTGCTTCGGCGAGACGTCGATGTACTGGATGCGATCCGGCGTGAACAGACCGAACTCGTTCATGTGACGGCACGACACCAGGTCATCTTCGAACTTCGCCGACTTGTCCATGTTGGCGTTCGCCTGCGCGATCACGTACTGGCCTTCCTCGATCGCGGACAGATATTCGATATCGTCCGTGACCTTGCCATTCACGACCTTGCGGTATGGCGTTTCGAGAAAGCCGTATTCATTCGTGCGCGCGTATACGGACAGCGAATTGATCAGGCCGATATTCGGACCTTCCGGCGTTTCAATCGGGCAAACGCGGCCGTAATGCGTCGGATGCACGTCGCGCACTTCGAAGCCGGCACGCTCGCGCGTCAGGCCGCCGGGGCCCAGCGCGGAAACGCGGCGCTTGTGCGTCACTTCCGACAACGGATTGTTCTGGTCCATGAACTGCGACAGCTGTGAGGAGCCGAAAAATTCCTTCACGGCAGCAGCAACCGGTTTCGCGTTGATCATTTCCTGCGGCATCAGGCCTTCGGATTCCGCCATTGCGAGACGTTCCTTCACGGCGCGCTCGACGCGCACCAGGCCGATACGGAATACGTTCTCCGCCATTTCACCGACGGAACGTACGCGACGATTACCGAGGTGATCGATGTCGTCAACGACGCCATTGCCATTGCGTATGTCGCACAGCGTGGTCATCACGGCGATGATGTCGGAACGCTCCGCACCCAATTCTCCGAACAGCCGCTTCGAAAGCGCTTCGCCGCGGCCTTCGAAATACTTGCCGTCATACAGCACGCCAGGACCGAGAATCTCGTCACGACCCACGCGGCGGTTGAACTTCATGCGACCGACCGCGGAAAGATCGTAACGATCGTCGGTGAAGAACAGGTTGTGGAACAGATTTTCCGCGGCGTCCTTGGTCGGCGGTTCGCCCGGACGCATCATGCGATAGATTTCGACCAGCGCTTCCAACTGCGTACGTGTCGAATCCACGCGCAGCGTCGTGGAGATGTAGGGACCGTGATCGAGATCGTTCACGTAAATCGTGTCGACCTTTTCCAGGCCCATCGCGATGATCTTGTCGATCTGCTCGCCAACAAGCTCATCGTTGGCGCGCGCGATGATTTCGCCGGAATCGATATCCAGCACGTCATGCGCAATGGTCTTGCCTTCGAGGTAGTGCTTCGGCACTTCCAGCTTGTTGACGCCGGCCTTTTCAAGCTCGCGGATGTGGCGCGCCGTTACGCGGCGGCCTTCTTCGACCAGAACCTTGCCCTTGATCTTGATATCGAACGCGGCGGTTTCACCGCGCAGGCGTTCTGGCACCAAGTCAAACGTCACGCCGCCTTTCTTGTCGAAGTGGAACGTGTTCTTCTCAAAGAACAGGTCCAGCATGCGCTCTTCGTCGTAACCCAGCGCACGCAGCAGGATCGTCGCCGGCAATTTGCGGCGGCGGTCGATACGCACGAACAGGTTGTCTTTCGGGTCGAACTCGAAGTCGAGCCACGAACCACGGTAGGGAATGACGCGCGCGGAAAACAGCAACTTGCCGGACGAATGCGTCTTGCCGCGGTCGTGATCGAAGAACACGCCTGGCGAACGGTGCAGCTGCGAAACAATCACGCGCTCGGTACCGTTGATGACGAACGTGCCGTTCTCGGTCATGAGCGGCAGTTCGCCCATGTAGACTTCCTGTTCCTTGACGTCCTTGACCGGTTTCGGATTTGCATTCGACTCCTTGTCATAGATGACCAGGCGCGTCAGCACGCGCAGCGGCGCCGCGTACGTGAGGCCGCGGAGCTGACACTCCTTGACGTCGAACACGGGATCGCCCAGCTTGTAGCTGACATACTCCAGCGCGGCACTGCCCGAATAGCTGCTGATCGGGAACACCGACTTCAAAGCCGCGTGCAGGCCGATCTCATCCCGGCGATCGGGATGGCGCTCTTCTTGCAGGAACTGCCGATAGGACTCGATCTGCGTGGTCAGCAGATACGGAACATCCAGCACGTTCGGCCGCTTGCCGAAGTCCTTGCGAATACGTTTCTTTTCAGTAAATGAGTACGCCATCCGATTACACCCTCAGCCGATCAATGATCGATGTGCGAACTGCCAGGCGACAGTCGATTGACAATCGCCTTGAATCCTTCAGAGACAAAAAACGGGAAAAGGCCGGCGACATCAACGTCGCCAGCCGTTCCCCTTGCATTCAGGTTTCCCTGAACAAATCGGTCAGACCGATTGATTTACTTGACCTCAACCTCGGCGCCTGCCTCGGTGAGCTTCTTCTTGATCTGCTCGGCTTCATCCTTGTTCGCGCCTTCCTTGACGGTGCTCGGAGCGCCTTCAACCATATCCTTGGCTTCTTTCAGGCCCAGGCCGGTGATTTCACGAACAACCTTGATGACGCCAACCTTGTTGGCACCGAAGCTCTTCATGACGACATCGAACTCGGTCTTTTCTTCCTCGACGGCGGCCGGACCGGCAGCCGGACCAGCAGCTGCAACGGGAGCTGCGGCAGACACGCCCCACTCTTCTTCCAGCGCCTTGACGAGCTCAACCACTTCCATGATCGGCTTCGCGCTGAGTTCCTTGATCAGATCAGCATTGGACATTGCCATTTTCAAAACTCCTCAAACTGTTTTAATTACCCGAAACCAAATACGGACTTGTTAATGCCTCAGGCACTCTGCTGAGCGCGCGCGTTGATCACGCGTGCCAGCTGTGCGCCTGGTTCGGCCAATGTGCGGACCAGCTGACCATACGGAGCCTGCAGGACTCCGAGCAGCATGGCGCGCGCACCATCGAGCGTCGGCAGCGATGCCAGACGATCGAGTTCGGCCGCGGAATATAACTGACCGCTGATGGAAACCGCTCTGGTCACCAGCTTGTCGTTACCCTTCGCAAAATCCTTGATGATGCGGGCAGCCGCACCGGGATCTTCCTGGGAGAACGCCAGGACCAATGGTCCTGTCAGCGCATCCTTGAGGCATTCGAAATCCGTGCCTTCGACAGCTCGTTTCGCCAACGTGTTCTTGACCACGCGAATGTAGACGCCCGCGTCCCGCGCTTGCTTGCGGAACGTGGTCATCTGCTCGACAGTCAAACCGCGGTATTCGGCAGCCACTGCGGACAGGGCTTTCGACGCAACCGCGTTCACTTCGGCGACCAGAGCTTTCTTGTCTTCCAGTCTTAGTGCCACGGACTAACCTCCTGGCTCTTACCGTTGAACAAACAGCCATCCATCCTTGAACAGCCTCTTGTAACGGTGCCCCGCCAGTTGCCTGTTCGGGTAACACCGTCTGCGTGAGCCGACGTCATCGTCATCAAGTAATCCAACGTGCCTTGTCGGATCGCACTCACGGTCTTTGACGTTCCGGGCGCATGCCCGGGGACGATCAAATTTGTCGGGAGTGCATCGCGCTCCCGAATACTTTCTTAAACCGACAGCGTGGACTGATCGACGGAGATGCCCGGACCCATGGTCGACGAAACCGTCACCTTGCGTACGTACACACCCTTCGCCGAAGACGGCTTCAGCTTGTTCAGATCCGCAAGCAATGCCTGCAGGTTCTGCTTCAGCGCGCCGACTTCGAAATCCACCTTGCCGATCGTCGCGTGCACAATGCCGGCCTTGTCGGTACGGAACCGCACCTGGCCTGCCTTGGCATTGTTCACGGCGGTGACGACATCCGCCGTCACGGTGCCGACTTTCGGGTTCGGCATCAGGCCGCGCGGACCGAGAATCTGGCCCAGCTGGCCGACGACGCGCATGGCGTCCGGCGTTGCGATGACCACATCGAAATCCATCTCGCCTTTCTTGACCTTCTCGGCCAGGTCTTCGAAGCCGACGATGTCGGCACCGGCAGCCTTCGCCTTTTCGGCGTTGTCGCCCTGTGCGAACACGGCGACGCGCACGCTTTTACCCGTGCCGTTCGGCAGGACAGTGGCACCGCGGACGACCTGGTCCGACTTGCGCGGATCGACGCCGAGATTCACGGCGACGTCCACGGCTTCCTTGAATTTCACTTTCGAAACGTCTTTCAACAGACCGAGCGCCTCTTCAATGGAGTACGCCTTGCCCGGCTGGATTTTTTCCTGGATCGCCTTGATCCGTTTGCTCAGCTTTGCCATGTCACACGCCCTCCACGTCGATGCCCATACTGCGTGCGCTACCGGCAATGGTGCGAACCGCAGCGTCGAGATCAGCAGCCGTCATGTCCGGCTCCTTCATCTTCGCGATTTCCTCCATCTGGGCACGCGTGATCTTGCCGACCTTGACGGTGTTCGGCGTCGCGCTACCCGACTTCAGACCCAGCGCCTTCTTGATAAGAATGGCGGCCGGCGGGGTCTTGGTGACAAATGTGAAACTGCGGTCGCTGTAGACCGTGATCACGACCGGCGTCGGCAATCCCTGCTCGATTTTCTGCGTGGCGGCGTTGAAGGCCTTGCAGAATTCCATGATGTTGACACCGTGCTGACCCAGCGCCGGACCTACCGGCGGACTCGGGTTCGCCTGACCGGCGGCAACCTGCAGCTTGATGTATGCGTTGACTTTCTTTGCCATGATTTACTCCAGTTGGGTAGTTAACGCCTGCTCACAACGGAAGCAGGCTCCCCGTTACTCCCGCCTCACGGCGGACGACCCGATCAGACCTTTTCGACCTGACCAAATTCCAGCTCCACCGGAGTGGAACGGCCAAAAATCAGCACGCTCACCCGCAGGCGGGACTTCTCGTAATTCACTTCTTCGACGACGCCGTTGAAATCATTGAACGGGCCGTCGGTAACACGAACCACTTCGCCCGGCTCGAACAGCACTTTCGGCCGCGGCTTCTCGGCGCCTTCCTTGACCCGGTTCAGAATCGTGTCGGCTTCCTTGTCGGAAATCGGCGCGGGACGATCACTCGAACCGCCGATGAAACCCATCACCTTCGGCACGTCCTTCACGAGATGCCAGGTGTCTTCGTCCATTTCCATCTGCACAAGCACGTAGCCCGGGAAGAACTTGCGCTCCGAGCGGCGCTTCTTGCCCTCGCGCATTTCAACGACCTCTTCGGTCGGCACGAGAATCTCGCCGAACTTTTCTTCGAGCCCCGCGTATCTCACACGGTCGCGCATCGAGCGCGCCACCTGATGCTCAAAACCCGAATACGCATGCACGACGTACCAGCGCAGCGCCATGGCTTAACCTCCCTGGCCGGTCAGGAACTTCGTGCCAAGCAACAGCAGCGAATCCAGACCCCACAGCAACAGGCCGAGGATCACTACAACTATCAGAATCGCAATGGTCGTTTGCGTGGTTTCCGGCTTGGTCGGCCAGACCACCTTGCGCAGTTCGATCTGCGAGCCCCGAACGAAGGCGGCTGCACTCTTGCCCATATGCGTCTGCAAGGCGATTACCACCGCGAGGCCTGCCGCCACCAGGACGCTCGCCCAGCGCTGCCAGTCCGGATAAGCCTCGAAGTAATAGAAGGCAACAATACCGCCGACCAGGAGCACGAGGCTCAGGCCCAGCAACACAACATCCAGCGGACTGCTCTGGGTTTCAATTTCGGGCTTAAGGCTCATCTATTTCCTACCGATGTTCCAAAAATGAAACGCAGCCGCACTTTCCAGCGCGCCTGCCGGTTATTTCGTAATCTGGCAGGCCAGGAGGGAATCGAACCCCCAACCTGCGGTTTTGGAGACCGCCGCTCTGCCAATTGAGCTACTGGCCTGTCGCAACCTGCCAAAAAACGCTGGAAGGAGAGACGCCGAAGCGGAAGGTCTCCGCCTTCCGCTTCGGCAACTCGGTTTTCCAGTCTTTCTCTTACTCGATGATCTTTGCCACGACGCCGGCGCCGACGGTGCGGCCGCCTTCGCGGATGGCGAAACGCAGACCGTCTTCCATCGCAATCGGGTTGATCAGGGTAACCACCATCTTCACGTTGTCACCCGGCATCACCATCTCGACGCCTTCCGGCAGCTCGCACGCGCCCGTCACGTCCGTGGTGCGGAAGTAGAACTGCGGGCGGTAACCCTTGAAGAACGGGGTATGACGGCCGCCTTCTTCCTTCGTCAGCACGTACACTTCC